>ERZ808054.8-NODE-8-length-298307-cov-12.282876_pt1 | contig 298307 bp, 256 predicted proteins | sample MGYA00380201_ERZ808054 | MGnify/ENA primary metagenome ERZ808054 (study PRJEB31490, sample SAMN06133419) | mouse gut metagenome | isolation source: Z5_2 | host: mice | place: China: Chengdu | collected 2015-05 ...
TACCAGTGGCTCACGCTTGTCCGGACAGGTGGCTCACGCCACACCGGACAGGCGGCTCCGCCGCATCGGAATATTCAAATATCAAGTCCTTTCATTTCTATTTCATAAATTGGTTCATACCAATAGTTTTCTAAGAACTTATGATAATTTTTCACATCTATCATATTTAATAGATTACGAACCATTCCAAATAACACTTTAATTTCGGAATATATGTTTCTATCCATATATGCACTGAGAATATTCACCCTTTTTTGCACCCAAATAAGTGATTCTCTCGCCTCTATAAGAACTTTATCATATTTTTCGTATTTATCCCTTTCATTTCTGAATAAATAGCACTCACTGTTACATGAAAGATTTTTTATATTAACTAAAAGCATATGTACTTCCTCAATTAATAACTGATTATTTTTATATCGCGTATCGATTTTTAATTCTATCATTTTAAGGGAATGCTTATAAGTTTCCATTTCTTTCAACTTTTTACTATTTTTAGCAGAAATTATTATGGATAAGATTCCTAGTAGAAAAGTTACTAAAATTGAAATTGCCTCTATAATATCTTTCATGTTCAATGCGTTTTGCATACTGACAGCCCTGCCTTTCTCTCAGCTTGCGAACTTTGGAGCCAAGACGCTATCAGCGTCGGAACAAGTTCGAGATTGAGAAATCAGTTCATCCGCATGATTTTTTCAATCTAATCCTTCACTGATATATTCACCCCCAGTATATCATCCATCCTATTCCCCTCACCAAGACTTTTTCTGACTTTTATGCTAATTTCTTTTCCTTCTTATTGAAAAATCTGCGCACAATTTTAGAATCTCACTCAATAAATAGAAAATCTTTTCCACCACCAAGTGAATCAGAAATGCAAATACTACCGAAAAAACAACTACTAATAGTCCATACAATAATTTTGACCCGGCAGAAACTTCCGGCAAAAAAGATATCATATAAGGGTGTATCAGGAAAATCTCATAAGAACATTTCCCCAACAGACGGGATACACGGTTCCCTACTCTCACTTTGTAAAGCAAGACAATCATTGCAATCCCAAAAGATAACGACGCTATATTTCTGGCCACAGGATTTCCAAGAATGCTGTCATTGCCAAGAATAAAAAACAGCATAATAGATGTGCCGGTTATAAACAATAAAGTCAGCAGTAATATATAATATTTTAAAGCTTTCCGGCCGATTGCGTTAGGAAAGACTGCTTGTCCACTGTTTCTTTTCTCATATCGGTAGTAATATAATCCCAGCGCAAAACACAAACTGCTCCCATACCATGGATTATCCATTCCACTCATATAGGCAAATACAATAAACAACCCGGAAAATATTCCGACGCTCAGTTCCACATAGGCCGGTATCACTTTCCAGGCAAGCCAGTAAACAAAATAAAAAAGTAATTGTTCCCATACGTACCAGTTCAGATCTGTGAAGAAGTTATCCTGCGCAATACCCCCCCCCTATAAAATCAAGTAACTCATTTGCTGTAATCAGCATAATGCTTTTCGTCACATAGGCCGGCAGCAAAATTTTTACCGTTCTGTTTACCAGAAAATGCTTCATGTAGTTTATTTTATGATCCGCGCTGTATGCAACGCCATATCCGGACAATATGAAGAAAACTCCCACAAATAGTATTCCGGCCTTTCTGTTTGGGTACAGAGCCAGGCTTCCGGTTGCAAGGCCTATATGGCCTATCATAATTTCGATGGCACAGATTCCACGGAGTGCGCTGGTTTGGGTCCAGATCCAGGGGAAACTGAGGCGCTTTATTTACCGACAGTCCCTTTAGAATCAGTATGAGCCATGCAGTTAGAATAATCATTCCATTAAAATAGTCCATAAAGACCTCCAATCCGTTTGGATAAATCGGAAATTCCATATAAGATAGTCTGCTATACTATCTCCTGCGTTTCCCAGTTATATATTTATATGGATAAAATAACGCCTGCATCCAATGCAGATATTTCACTCTGGTAAACAGCATGACTGTTAGATAAGAAAGTAATAGCTGTAAACCTATTATAAAAAGCAATAAAACCAAATGAATTTTTATATGCAAAATTTCAAATGCCACATAATAAACAGGATATTGAAGTAATCCATGAAGCATATATATAACCAAGCTATGCTTCCCGCATGATTCCAGAAATCTCATATCAGGAACCTTTTTTATACATATATAAATTATAAAAACTGATACACCAATAAATATTTTTACAAATTTATCCAATCCGCACAGAAAATATCTCTCTACTCCGATTAGAAGCAAATTAAAACCGCATATATACATGATGCTTTTTTGTCTCTTTTCAATCTGATATTTATTCATCATATAGCCCATACAAAAGAAAGTTCCCCATTGAAGGTAATATAAAATTTTCAGCTGAAAAATGCAGGATAGCCAAAACACCGATGAAAAGGCAATACATGCAAATATATCTGATTTATAAGTATCAACTATATTGAATACAATTTTTACAAGCAGCATACTGAGTAAAAACCATGTAATTCCGTCTCCAGCCCAGCATAATTTTATTCCTCCGGAGTAGTCGTTCCGTGATAACTGTACTCCAAATAGTTCCAATGCTGCTATTCTCTCAGCCCAATATAGATAATTTAAAAACAGATAGGGAAGATAAAATGTCATTATATTTTTTTTGATGATATCTGTGATTTTCTCTTGGTTTCTTTTATAAATATACCCGGATATTATAAAAAACAGAGGCATATGAAAAGCATATATGGCATCATAAATACCCCCCCCCGATATATGAATCCATCAAATTTTTTTGAGTTAATAAGGCAACTCCATGTCCAACCATAACCAAAATAATCGCAATTCCACGCAGTATATCAATTTTTTTATTTCGATTAATAATATTTTCCATATACTTCCTCTCTTTTTTTCGGATAATTTCTCTTTATTCGTATTTTCAACATTGAAAAGCATATATTGACCATTGATAAGTCCATTTCACCCCCCCCCGATTCTATACAGCCTATTTTCTATACAAAATCTTTTATTCATTTTTTTCCATAATTCTTTATATACAACAGAACACATTACAGACAAAGTAAATACGATAATTACATTTATTAATATAAGAATCCCTGCGTTGTTTGTCATTCCTATACGACTTCGGCATAGCCTTTGTATCAAATCCCAAATTCCCGCATGGAAAAGATATATCAAAAAAGTAAGTGACGGCAGCTTCCCAAAATTATGAGAAATCCCAATCAAAGAAAAACCTGAAAAAATGAAAATTGAGGCTGTTACAATGGACGGGCTGCATGGTCCCAGCAAAGCATACCCTGTATTTTTACCTGTCACTTTATCCAATACTTGATAATACTGAAACAAATATGTAATAATTTCCATTACTACCCCCGCCATTATGAGGCTTATTCCCTTCCCATTCTGACGTTTATCCGCAAGTCTGTTACGAAGAACATAACCTAACATAAAATAGCCTGTATAGCAAAATGAAGAGCCCAGATCCCACATAAAAAAATGTGTACTGGTAAATTCGCTGAGACAAGCCGGCAGTATAAATAACCACGCAGCTTTTTCAAAATTCTTTTCTCCTGTTTTTTGTTTAAATAGTATAATCAATGGTACAAGAAGATACACAAATGCCATCATATACAAATACCACATATGATAAAAGGGAGCCCCTTTCACCAAATCTTTTACGGGTAATATCAGTTCCAAAGATGGATTGTCATTTACAATAACGCCGAATAGTCTTATCAGCAACGAATAACAGAAATATAGTATGCTGAAAACCATCACTGGTATGCCCAGCTTAATTAATATTTTTCGATAGAAAAACACCCCCTCGCTATTCCTTGTATCTGCTAAAATAAATGCACCAGACAGCATAACAAAGCACGGTACGGCAAATCTCGATAGAGTGTTGAATAATAACGCAATATCCATATCATAAATAAACACGTCCCCTATCGGTTCCGTATATGTGATTGCTCCTGTATACACCGAGCTGACATGAATAACAATTACCGCCATTGTACTTAGGATCCTTAAAAAATCATAATTATTTTCTCTCCTATGCGTATCAGGATTTTTTTTGTTCATTCTTCAAATCTCCAGAAAATATTTCTCAAACTTTTCCGCACTCCTCTGGACAGTATACATGCTGTACTGAGTTTCCCATTTACAAATATTTTTGAAAACCTTTTTCTTTTCTTCACTTCTGTTTCACTTGTATCGATTCTTGGATTACTATTTTGAATCATTTCATATGACACCGGATACACAGCCATTTCTTTTACCATTTGGAAAAGCGAAATTCCTTTCTCCGTATGTATCATAATCGCCGATACTCCGTTTTTATGATAAAACTTTTCCTTCTCTATATCGCCCCAGAAATCACCTATACTGATATCCGCAACCCTTCTGTCCCCTTTAAAACCACAACGATAACAGGAAGGCCTGATAAATATTGCCAGTGCATGGAAAAAATCCGTCCTGTCCAGTCTCCGTTCATACTTTTTGCCGTTCGCAAACTTCGCTTGTACATATAACGGTGTCCAGCCTCTTTTTTTGTAACGGACATTATATTCTGTTACGACACTTCTATACTTTCTTTCCAGCATTTGGATAAAATGCTTCTGCACTTTTTCCGAGGTGGGTCCATGACAGATTAATTCGCATGTATATAGCTTTTCATACTCTTTCCCCAAAAAACTCTTAACTGCGGCAATCTCACAAGGAAGTCCAATAACCAATGTTAATTCTCCCTGTTTACAGCATTTTTCTATCTCCCGATAAATATCATTTTTTCTGCTCTGGATATATTTTGTGCCGCGTATTTTTGCAAGATCGCTTTCCGCAGTACATAATATAAATTCCGCACTTTTGAAATCTTTTGTGTAAGAAACACCAAATACACTGCCTCCGCTACGTATTACCGTCTGTGCAAGCGCAGTTGCCGCACCTCCCGACGAAACCTTGCAAAGCATTTCTTCGTCCTGAAGAAATGCCGCATGGCATTCTTGGTTATGATGTGCAAGCTGCATTTTTTCCAGATTTAAAACAGGACATGCTTTTTCACAAATTAAACATCCGTTGCATTTGCCGGCATTAATCCGGGGATATATGAATCCTTCTGAATCCGCTGACATTTCAATAGCGCCCCTCGGACATTTTGTAAAGCAGGCTCCGCAACCCGTACATTCATTTTTTTCAACCAGCATTTAAAATACCTCTTTTTTTCACAATGATTCCTCCCGCAAGACAGATAATAATCATTACTGCATAACGTATTATCCTGTATGGATACAATGTAACCGTAATCAATAAAACAATAATCTGAACAATGCAAAGCAGCAATATTTTTTTCAGATCATACACCTCATAAATGTTAATTTTTTCCCCACAAAACTTTAATACTGCCCCGAAGTGTATAATCACATAGCCTATATAAGAAACCAATGTTGTATAGGCCGCCGCAACAAATCCGTATTTCGGAATAAAATAAGCGTTGAGTACAATATTAACCACTGCAACTAAGATAGATCCCAGCATAACGAGTCCTGTTTTCTCAAAATATAATTCAATATAAACAAATAACGTATAAACAAGCGTAAAAGCGATTCCTACCGAAACCGGCGCAATAACATATACCGCATCCGCATATTCCTCCGGTGCAAAAAAGCGTACAATCTCCGGAGCCGTTAATATGATGAGTGTAACAATCATAAATATCGCTTCTAACATATAAATACTTTTTTCTCTAATATCCTGAAACTTTTTAACATCAAGCTTTTTATACAGCCAGGAAACATATACATTATTCACACTCATCGTAAAAATAACTATAATGGAAGCTATACTGTATCCCAGACTGTATATACCGGACTTAGATGTCCCCTGAAAATACTGAATCATTAAAATATCGCTTCTGGATAAAATCTGGTTTGCCAGGCCCTGTGGGATCAGCGGCAGGTTAAATCTTAACGCAAACTTCATCATATCCATATTGAAAGCTTTTTTCCTGCATCGTAAATTGGAAAAATACAGACCACCATACATAACAATCAGAACAAGACAAGAACTTATAATCCTGGCTTCTCCTTTATTCTCAGAAAGCATAACGCTCACAGTCACAACAATCAGATTGCAAATAAGATATACCAGTGTAAACGCTAATATTTTCCTGTAATTGCAATCATAGCGCTGTTTTGCAGACCATATCTCAAAGGCTGGAACCACAAAAATCTGCCCCCATGCAAAGCACATGATTTTCGTACTTAACCCTGTTATCTGACAAACTATTTCCCGATAGCAAAGAAAAAGAATGATGAAAATAAAAACACTTACGCTGCTTAATATCTGAATATTCGCAAGGAACTGTTCTTTCTCTTCGGGATATTTATTGATTCCTTTTATCGCCAGAACATTCGTTATATTAAGCGTAGCAACCACCGTCAGGATTGTAGTAACAGATACAAATACAGAATATTCCCCATAAGCCTCCGTATCCATTATTCTGGTAAATATCGGAGTAGAAAGCATTCCAAATGCCTTCTGCAAAAATGCACAGACAATAAACCAGAAGGCAGTTTTTACTGGCAGTGAAATTTCTTTATATTTTTTCCCGATTCCATTCTTCCAATATTCCAAACGCATCTTCCACTTTAATATAGTTCATACCCCCCCCCGAAACTAAAATCTCTTCTTCACTTATCATTTCCATCCTCCGCTGTAATTCCCCATACTCTTTTATAGCGGCTCTTCCTTCTTCTGAGTAATTGCTCAGGGTATTGCGGAGTTTTTTCTCATAATCTTTACGAACACCTGTCATATGGTGCATGCTCACCATATTAAGATAAAAGAACTTATGTATAAGCGGAAGAAAGGGAACCGTTCTGAAGGAATCAATATAACAGGGCATATTGTTAATTCTTTTCCTCCCAACGACGCGGGAAAGAAAAGATAATTTAAAAATGAATGACACACAGTAATCTCTTGCATCACGCATTCTATATAAGGGTGATATACGGTAATCATAAATAGAGCATACACTGTGCGTAATTTTATTGCTGTATACAAATTCTTTTGCCTGTCTGAACTCTTCTTTTCTGTAGAATTCATCCACATCCATAATCATTCCATGCGTACAGCCGGCCCGCTGTAAATCCTTAATTCCAATATTTCTCTTTTTACATTGATTTGCACTGTTTTTCCTGGCATTCGATGATATCTGAAATTCAAACTTAATGCTGTTTTGAATCAAACCTTCTTTCAACAGTGTATTTATCAAAACTTCTACATCATCAGATACCCTTTCCCCCGTCCACGAATATTCCTGCCAGACGACATTAATATAATCCACCTGTTCACGTATGCTCATGATAGAAGCCCTTAATAATTCTTCTCCACAAAACAGACTATAAGAAACACCTAATTTATTCTTTTTTTTCACCTATACCTTTCCTCCCAGACATGCTCTGATAAATTCTTCCCCTTTACACCGGATTACTTCAAGCTCCGAAGTTATATATTGGAAGCTATATGTACTTATTTCGCCATTGTCTTCTTCCGGCCTTTCTCCCAGCATACCTAACAGACTCCGTATTCTGTTTCCTTTCTGCGTATCATATTGAACGATCGTCCTCCGGGATAATATTGCAGAAAATGCAGTAGCATGAAAAGAATCCGTGCATACATATTCTGCATGATCTATCAGCCATAAAAACTGCGCCGGTCCAATATTACATCTGCATTCTCCCACTCCATTTTTATAGAGTGGATGAACAGATACTATCTTTAATCCCTGTCTTTTGCTTATCTCTAACGCCTTTTCCTCCAGCTCTTCACTTTTTTGCAATGAATAATACAAAAGATATCCCGAAATACCGTCTACTTTTTTTTCTATTTTTCTCCATCTGTCCGCACAAAACAAAAACACCGGATCTGCAATATTCCAAACATCCTTCCCCGGAACCAATTCTTTTACCAGATCGTATGCGCTTCTCTCCCTGACCGATATTTTCTCAAACTCGGAAAGAATTTCAAGAATTTTCCGCCACTTTTCATCAACTTTATTGCTGCCAATACTGGCAGCATAAGAAAACTTACGCAGCCCCTCTTTCGTATTCCATAGCAGGTAGTTTTTATCATATCCTGTGATCATTGGATTCCATACCTGATCGCTTCCAACAAAAACCACATCGTATTGATCCAGTACACTTTTAAATTCTGCATCATTTTTTATACGTTTACTCAGTCGAAAACAGGAATCAGAAAAGCTTTCAAATTCCGTAAAATCTGCCTGGCTCTTTTTTTTCCTTATACCATTTCTCAAAACGGTTCCGGGATGACTGCACAAATCTCTCCAGTCAGGATGATATAGGGAATCAATTGCCCGGGGTCTGTAATCAATCACTTCGCATAAAGTTCCTTTCATTCCGTTTAAATAATGGCTTAACGCATAGGCCTGCAGCATCGCACCATAATTATATACAAAATGGAAAGTCAGAACCCCAATCTTCATAACAACACCTTCCTCATGCAATAAAATATCTGCAATATTTTATAGTATATGGAAAACAAAGTTTCTTCCCATGTAACAGTCATTTTTCCTGATACATTGATCTTTTGTTCCTCAGCCGCATCAATATATGCCAGCATCTGAGGATTAACAGACAAATTATCCGGTCCCGCTCCGCCGTTTACTTTATAATCGTTTATATATTTTTTCAATACATCAAAATTCTGAAATAAATCTGTTAATTCTTGTTCATTATCCAATACAATTCCGTTTTTTCTTATTTCAACCTGTCTGGCTATATTACCACTTTGTTTATTTGTTATTACAAATGTATTAGATGCCAGACTCTCATAATACGTGTACGAATATGTTTCTTCACACAAGGACCATAAAAGCACGCAATCCATTTTTTTCGTTCTTAAAGCATTTACCATGGCATTATATTTCTTCTGAAAATTTACAGAGACATTTTTCATTTTTTTTACTGCTTCTTTGTCTTTTCCAAAATGGAAAAAATAATACGGTTTCTCCGACACCACGTCAATAAGACCGTTCCACACATCCCAGCCTTTAGAATAAGATGTTTCTCCAAGATACCCGACTTTTATTTTCTCTTCAACCGGCTCCCGGTTCCCCATATAATTGCCCTGTAATTCCTGATGATAAATTACTGCCGTTCTATCTTCATACTCTTCAAATGCTCTTATCCAAGCTTCTTTAGCCGCATCTGACGGTATCACAAAAACGATTCTGTTTTCGTATTTTTTTAGGAAAACTCTCAACCGGGCATTTTTCTCCCGGCTTTCTGCAAAATATTTACACCCTTCACATTTTTGTTCTGTCATCTTTTCGGTTCCGCAAAAGCTCACATCATTCTTCAGAAGCTTTACAGATGGGCAGATAGTATAATAATCATGAATATAATATTTTATTTTCGCTTCTACACCGGATAACAACCTGTCCACTTCATCGATAGACACACCCAGCAAATGATGGATATGAATCTCACTGATTTGACTGCCCTTATCGGTAAATTGGTATAAGAAGAAAAGCAGCTGTTCCGTACTCCTAATACAGTAAAAGCGATTGTTCAAGATGATCTCCCACAATCTATCCCTTCTTTCTTTTACCGGGCAGATATAAATATAGCCATATCCGTGCTCTTTTAACAATTTCCGCTGCTCCAATATGACCTTGTTCGTTCCCCCCAAACGATTTCTATAATCATTCATTCCTATGCTCAATATATATTTCATCAGGGATTCTCCTTTAACTGAAACAGATTGACTCGCTTATTGCTGTATAATAATACACATTTCTTATTCATCATCTCCTTTAATGAAGAATCTTCCAAAACGACATAAACTGTATTTGGTTCTAATTCAATATCCTCCTGTCCGGAACACTCCAATTTTTGTATGCTTTCTTCATATAAATTATATTGTAGGTAAAAAGCATACCGTTGATATAAATTACGATCTTCAGCAGTATATAAATATGCCAGCTTATCCAAATTCTGCATATCCTCTAAATAGGCAGCTGCATTATATACATATGCCTCATTTTCATTCTCTCTCTTCTGAATGATATCATCATTTGTGTTCGTTTCCTTAATCCACATCGTGCAAATCAGCACCAGGGAAAACCAATATCCTGCCTTTTTTATTACGCCAGAATGAATCAAAAAAATAACAATTACAAAAAGTGAAATTGATAAAACTGCTCCATGAAGAATTGCCTTTTTATAATCATCCGTAAGCCAAAAAAAATAGTTAAAAGCCGTAGCACTCAAATCTACTTTATTATATGAGCGTACTTTAAGAACCAGTTCAAATGTTATAAGCGTCACAATAACTGTCTGCACTACTGCCAGTAAATATATTTTAAAGTCTTTATTATGCTTTTTTAAACCGTATAAAGCTGTCAAAAACAATGGTCCCATTGTACATTCAAAATATCTTCCATAAAATACAATATCTATTCTCGTACTGATTTCATCCGCCATATAATTATAGATTGTAAAAATAGATGTAATGGAAATCATCGCCAAAAAAGAAAGCAGCCAAAAAAGATAAACAAGATTCTGCCATTGTAACAGTTTAAAGGATAAAAAGGCTTTTGTGATCTTTTTCACAATAAACATTAGCGCATATGGTCCGAGTAACAACGTTGAGACACAAAAATAAAAATACTTTCCTGTAAAACTCAAAAGAAAATTCTGTATTCCCTTTATGCTAAAAATAGATCTTACTTTAGAGACTTGTCCGGAGAAGTCATTTATCTGCACTATTTCGCTTTGTGAAAAAATATTTTGCAGATTATATTGTTTTAATGCTCTAAAGAATATTGCAAATATTATGATTACACCGGAAAGCAAAGCCCAGAATAAAAAATTTTTCTTTGTCACCAGCTTTCTATACTGCTGTATATTTTTGATTACTATGAAAACAACAGCTATCATAGATGCAATAAATATACCAATTGTCCTTTGATGAATAAAAAACATCCACACACCTTCCGCGACAGCCAAAAATCCCCATTTCAGCCTGCCTGTTTCCGCAAACCTGCAAATCAGATACGAATCCAGCCAGAATGAAAAGTATATTAAAACTTCCGGCCACGCATAATTAGCCTGTGTTGTAATATACGGATAAAAAGAGATGATTCCACAGACAATACTTATTTCAATTTCATCAAAATTATCAAAAAGCTTTTTGGCAACGGCACACGAAATAAAATAAGAGACCAGCACAAAAAATACATTCAGAATTATCGCAATCTTATACATCAAAGATGCTTGGATTCCCAAATGAAACAATGGGACAAGAAAAAGGCTGTATCCCATGGAATAATATCCTGAATCTTTCATCATACTGCTCCAGTCATATCCTCCATATTTAGCAGCAATCGCCCAGTATGCAAATTCGTCATGTAATATATATAATTCGTTGCGACTATCCAAAAGTCTGAGCGCGTAGAAACACAATATCATTGCCACCGCTATTTTTACTAAAATAGTCATCATCCGCTTACTTATCATTATTTTCTAGTTCCTTATTATTTTTCAGTGCCTGATAAACTGCTTCCAGATAAGCATATCCATTTTTCTCATCCGGCTCAAGATACCCGCCTTCTGCCCATTCATTCCATGCAAAAATAAATATCATATTCTTATGGTAAACATTTTTTGCTCTTTCAACCAATTTATTAAAATAATATGCAAATTTTTCCGGAGACGCGTTTTCATAAAATGAGCCTCTCTTTAGTTTTCGAGGTGTATTATCCCAGTCGACAAAAGCGCCTGGAACAGCATTCTCTGATTCCGGTATATGATTGATAATGCACTCCCAATCTTTATCATAATTTCTTTTTTCCAGCTTTTTCACATAAAAAACATTTAAAAATTTTTTTGTATGAAATACCTGACCCAATATTCCAAAAATTTTACGTTTTATTTCTATCAGACGCATGTTTATCGGATTCCGCCGCCATTCGTAGCAGGCTATCGGCTGATATTCGATCTGAAAATCAAACTTAGCGGCTTTTCCATTCTCATAATTAAAGATAGTACTCACCGCTTTCTGATACGCATAACAAATACCTGTAAGGCCGTTTTCTTTTGCCCATATATCCCACTGTTCCAGCATTTCATTCAGCCTGTCAATCAGATCCGGTCTGTATATAACCAATAAAGGTTTCGTTTTTTCTTTGATATACCGACTGTCTTTAAAAAATGGTAGCATATAATCAAAGTGCTCCCGCCATTCTTTCTCATCTCCATAAGTTTGTTCAATCAATACTTTTTGATTTGCCCCTTTTCCCCATTGATTTTTCCATGTTTCATTTGCCCAGCATAAGCAAAACGGTAATTCAATTTCCGTATGTTGTAAATATTTTTCTATTGGCTTCTCCAGAAGTTTATGGCCGTTAAACCAATAATGATACATACAAAATCCATACACACCATATTTCTTTGCAAGTTCTGCCTGCCATTTCATTACTTCTATATCAGATAAATCATAGTAATTATTATTTAACGGAACCCTCGGCTGATACTGTTTTTCATCAAATTTTACAGCATTTCTAACATTTACCCAATCTGTAAATCCCTCTCCCCACCATTCATTGTTTTCTGCAATTTCATGAAATTGTGGAAGATAAAAGGCTATCACTTTCATATTTTACTCCATTCCCTCCGTCTATGTTACAGCAGTCTGTTATATCAGTCATCCGTCTCCAACCACCATTTTTGAGACTCATCTCCCTCTTTCAAATTAGCTAAATAAATATTCCCGTTTAAATCTCTTGTCATAGCCAGACGCTCATCCTCAGATAAAAACATAACAGAACCATCTGCATTCTCTTGTACTATCCATTTTTGAGCATCTGTTCCGTTATAATTCCATAACCGGATATTACTTCCGTCCGCAAATCGTCCCCCTTGTATATCAAAAACATAATTATCTATCCATAATCCCCAATACCCTGCATCTTTATAGCAGATCCCCTTAACTATGCTGTCATGTACCGTTGTGCAAATATTGCCTTCAACAACGGCTTCATCGCATCCTACCAATTTACTGTGATTATAATCATATATACGATATTGTTTAATCATCAAATTTTTAGGGTACAAATAATATGAACTCATATATCCATAAGTTGCTATTTTCTCGTAACTATCCAGCATCGGACACGCTCCCAGTATCTTATTCAAAATACTCTCTGCATTAAAAGAGTTCTCAATCGTGACTATGAGACTGCTATCGTTTCTGCCTGAAAAACTATTGAAGGCATCCAAATTATCTTTATGATAAAAGGTAATACTTTTGTATTGTGACAACTCATAAAATGAAGGATACGATTTCCAGGCAGATTCATAAATACAAATATCATTCACATCTTGATACTCTGCCGCTTTTTCCATCATTGCCGGCGAGTTTTTATATAAGTATGCCCATCCACATACTTTCCAGCTATTTACTATCATAATGCCTGTCAAAACACTAAGGAAAAAATAATGTTTCTTCTTGTCCAGTTTCTCACCGATACAATATATGATGGTAATAATTACAGCTACAATAACGGCATAAACAGGCATTAGATATCTATCCGTAACATATACTGCCATTTTTGATATCAGCAAAAAATAACATATGCTCGGAATGGTAACCAATACCCAATCTATGGTAATATGTCTTAAAAAAACTATATCCTCCTTCCATTTGCCCCCCCCCTCTCCCAGTTTGTTCCAGCGGTAAAAAACAACAAAAACTAAGCAAGCTACTATTATATAAGTAAGCGCATTCCCAAATATTTGCTCATTTATAAAAGAGTAAAAATCTTCTAGTCTTTCAAGATACACACCTAAGGAACTCTGCATCAGATTTTCTCTGGACTCCTGTCCACGATGGCCATCTTCCAAAAACATGTGTTTAATCATTCCTGGAAATACTGCTACAGACAGCCCTCCTGAAACAGACATAGACAAGATAAAGAATCCCATTTCCCTGACCCTTCGGCTGCTCAATAAATAAACACCATATATGAGACATAAAAAGAATAAGTAAACAATAAAATAGTAATGTGTAAGTGCTCCGAACACCGACATTGCAATTAAACTAAAATAAAATTTCCATGTATTCGCATAGTTTTCTCTTTTTACTGCCCGCACAAATAATAACGTCACCAAAGTAACTTCAGACATAGCCATAACATACATTCTAAAAAAAGAAACTGCCGAAAGAATTCCTGCTGAAAACATAAAAAATATGGATGCTAAAATAACGGCATTTTCATTTTTTGTTAATTCACAGACCAAACCGCGTACAGCCCAAAACGTTAATAAAGCAAATAATATATTAATTGCACCAGCATACCAAATACTATATTTTCCGGGAAAGAAAGAACTGATTGTATGAACCAACGCATAATACATTGGCGGGTGAGTGTCTCTTATCTGATTTTTCCAAACATATTCATACTGAAAACGGGTTTTTTCACCCACCGTTACATAGTCAAAAAAAAAGCTTTCCGATGGGTTATATGTTTTCCCATCAACCGGCGTTATATTTACGTCGTGGTAATTGGATAATCCGTATGTCAACACCTCATCTACATGGAGATTCTTTTTACTGGCTACTACGGCTATTAATATTCCCGCAAAAAGCAAATATAATATTATGCTTCTTTTTAAAACTATACTTTTCATTTTTTTCAATAAAATGCTGCTCTTCATCTCTTGCGGTCCCCCAATGCCCAATTTTCAAAAATAACCTTCATAAATGATATGTATTCTTCTCATATAATACAAAATAGCAGTAAAATCCTGTACATATCATTTCCGATGTCTTTTATTCTTTCGTGCTATAACAGTAAAAAAATCCGCAAGCTTCTGTGTCTTCGTAGATTGTTCATATCTTTCCATAAACCTCTGTCTGAGTTCCGGGCAAAATCTGCTTTCGCACTCTTTTATTCCGTTAAGCGTATCAATAAATTCTTCCTTCGTATTACATTCCGTTACAGCATCTATTCCAGAAATATCGTATCCTGTCAAAGCCTCTTTTGTTGCTAATATTCTCTTCCCATACATCATGGCTTCTGCCATTTTTACTTTCATACCACCCCCGGAAAAAATCGGCATTACCATAATATCAGCCTTACAATATAGTTCTGACAAATCTGCTACCGTACCTAATACGGTAATTTTTTTATTTGCATATTTTTGCAGCTTCTCCATCCCTTTTCCGGCAATTATCAGATGATAATTAACATCAGGCATAACTTCCTTTATAAACCATTTAATACCTTCTATATTAGGGGTAAAATAAGAACCCAAAAATAATAATGTTTTTTCATCCAACAGACTATTTTTTTTATTATCGCATTCTTTAAATTTATCCTGCAACGCTATTGGCAATATCAAATCTACTTTTTTTCCATAATATTTCTCAATCAAACGTTCATCGCGGGCATTCAATGCTATCAAATAATCTGCCGCCTTAATCAGGCAGCTTTCATTATGGGAAACAGATAAAAATTTGCATAAAGTCAACGGGTTCTTTTTCAACCTATCCAATGAATACTGATGCTCGACATTATGAAAAAAAACCATTACTTCTCCTTTTTTCTCAATGCGGTTACTGATCTTACCAAACCATGAACCATCAAAAAAAACAAAATCCCATTCTAAAGAATTTATATGTTTAACCAGCTCCTGTTCACTATGTCTGGAATACATACTTCCGTATATTAAATAATATATATATTTTTTTATAACATTTTTTTCTTCCGGAATTTTAACAATTGAAATACTATCTTTTCCCCATATCGAAACCAACGCATCATAATTGGACTTTGAGGCTAAATCTCCCCCCTTTAATGTCCCTTCAGAACTATTTAATGTCAGAAACAATATCTTCAAAACTATTTATCTCCTATCCAGTTATCCGCTTAACGCAACGCCTTAACCATCGCAGCGGCGCAAGCTCTTTGCTGTACAAAATGCGGATATATTTTTCATACCTTTTTCTTTCAGAATAAAACGTTATATCATAATATTCGTCCAAATGTCCAATTTCCTGAAATCTGTCCAAAATATTCTTTTTTTCCGAAAGTACATAATATCGATTAGCATACTTTTCCCCTGCATATACATAACCATTATCTATTACAATATTCTCCCATGCAGTGTATCCGGGATTTTCTGTCGTAGGCTCTGTTGATTCAATACATAATATCCAAGGCCGATAGCATTTAAAATCCATACCTTTCAGACATTGTTTTTCCCACCCCTCAACATCAATTTTCAGAAAGTGAATTATTTGGTCATGCTGTACATATTGATCACAAACTTCTTTTAATGTCCACACAGAAATTTCGGATGAGCCAATGCCTCTGACATGTGTGTTCGACACATCGAGACTCGCTGATTCTCCATTTCCATATAATTTCATTTTTCCATGCACATCGCTGATGCCGATCGTAAGATTAATATCTTTTGGTCTGTCTTCCACATACTTGGACGCATATAAAGGCTGTGGCTCAATATTTATGCCGCACCCCCCCCCTATTGAAAAAAACTTTGTTACTGATGAAAATACCGGATCATTAGCCCCCACATCGATCCAGAAAACATCCAATTTTCTGCCCAATACATGATATAAGATAATATCTTCCACATTTTTTTCATGGGAAAAGCTTAATAAATATTCCATATGCCCTGCCTCCTTAAACACTTTAAATATCTCTTATTTTTTACAGATATAAATGCAGTCAATGTCATACTCCGAAGGACCTAATCTACATCCCATATTTTCTGCATATTCTTTTCCCTCGATTGCAGTAACCGTAAAACCACATTCCATCAGTATATCCGTTATATCCATTCCAAAAATACGCAAATGATCAGCCTGTCCGTACAATCTCCAGTTATCTTCTTCACTCCTGGTTTCTGAAGTGGTATGCTTCTCTCCTCGAAATTGCGGAATCGACAGTTCCAGCATTCCTCCGCTCTTTAATATCCTGTACAGCTCCTGTATTGCACGTCTGTATTCTGGAACATGCTCCAAAACATGATTGCATAAAATGACCTCTACTGATTCATCAGGTAAACATATATTTTGAATATCTACTTTCAAGTCTGCAAATTGATATAAATCCGCACTTTGATATGTAAGCCCCAACCGTCGCATGCATATTTCACCCGCGTATGACGGAGCAAAAAACAGAATTTTTTTTCCTTTCAGAATATCCCTTTCCTTTTCTATATAAGCAGCCACCATTCGCTGTCTTGGCAAAGAACAACAAACTGGGCATATTGTTTTTTTATATTGATTAATATATATTTTCGGATTATAGTGACTGCTTTTATATTCAAAATCAATAAAATCCCTGAGATTATTTCCACAACACGGGCAATACATATTGCCCCCCCCCTAGTTTCTTATACCGCATTTTGCGAACTGAAAAATAAAATTTTCTAACTGCAAAATACATATCTTTATTTAAGATTCTTCTTGCATATCTATTCAGATTGTTTAAAACCATAATCTCCCCCGTTTTTTATTTTTTTACCAGAAAATGGTAAAACTCTTTGTAAAAAGTTCCTACCCCTTCCTCTGTCAGTAATTTCCACGCATATACGCTTAATCCAATATATTTTCCATATTTTTTAGTAACTTCCTGCTTCTTTTTCCGTCTCTTTTTCTGTTCTTCACTCATCCACTCTGCATTAAAATAATGGATTGCATAAGTATTATCTGTTATCTCAAGCTGGCCGTTTGACGGGCTGTAAGGACAGAAATAATCATGTGAAAAAACAGTTATTGAATCAAGATTTTGGTTTTCATCTTTTAATAACAAACCATGTTCTCTGCAGATTCTGGTAAAAGGATACGGATTCGGAGTAAGATCCATTTTACCGTTTTTATCATAAAACGAACGTCCTTCATAATAATCCAGAAATTCCTTAATGATAGGATTTCCTTTTTCACACCCTATAATCCACGGAGATAATGTTGTTGACATCTTTTGGAAACATGTAAATGCTTTCAAATGTAATAAATCATCAAAGCTTTTCATTACTTCAATATCGCTGTCCAGATAAATACCTCCGAAATGATATAAAGCATATAAACGAATATAATCTGATGCAAAAGCATATTTCTTTTCAGCAAATGCTTCTTTTGTATACCTACAGCTATCAATATCAAAACGGCTGGTATCCCAGCATATAATTTCATAATCCGAAAGTTTCTCTTTCCATGAACAAATACATTTTTCGATTAACTCAGGATATTCACTACCACTTAGCCAGCAAAAATGTATTATTTTCGGTATCATATTAATATATTCTCCTCTTCTACAGTTTATAAAACAGCTTCACAAAAATCTTTGCCAGATTCCAATGTATCATGTGCATAAAAACAGCAACCGCAACTTTCTGCTTTATTGCAATATCATTTTTTCTGAATACAGATAAATATGGATTACAAATATAAGACGGACAATAACATTTGAGAATTTTTTCAGCGAAATCGCAGAGTTCCTCTAGTACCGCCGTATCACTCTTTCGATTGGATAACTTAAAATACCGGTGTTTTCTGTTTGCTTCCAAAATAAAATAGGTGAAAAAACTCATTAGCGTATATTCAAAAATAGCATAATCAACCGTTTTACCGGCAGTCACATATTTTACCGATTGTTCTAACGCTTCAAACGGCACATCTTTTCTCTCTATTTTTTTAGTTGTTATACTATCCAGATGAACTAATTGATAATATCCCTCGTACTGCAAAAAATCTATTCTGTCAGTCAAGAAAAAGGCCGCTAAATTAAAAGAATTATCTTCATATAATTTCCCTTCGGGAAACAGCAGCTTATGCTTTCTCAAATATGCTGCTCTGTACATTTTCCCGTGCATATTCAAATGTCTTAGAACACATTTCCCATGTTTGTCCAAATGATACTGTACATGTGAAATAATCTTTCCATCCGGTGTAATTCGATATTGTCCGCTACATACAACATCTGACTGTTTTTGTTCTGCTCTTTCTGTCAGTTTTAAAAGGAAATCCGAATTCAGATAGTCATCACTGTCCAGAAAAACAACATATTTACTTTCTTTTAGTTGCTGCATTCCAAAATTTCTTGCACTGGAAAGACCTCCGTTTTTTTTATTGCAGTACTTAATAAACGGATATTTTTCTGTATATTCTTTTAGTATACTTTCCGTACCGTCGCTACTTCCATCATTGACCACCATTACATCAAAATCAGTAAAACTTTGATGCACCACCGAATCAAGACATTTATGTATATATTTTTCTGCGTTATAAGCCGGAATTATAACTGTTACAATACTCATTTAAAATGACCTTTCTACTTTAAGAATAATTTCTGCCCATTCAGAATTCCCACAGCAACACAGACACAGACGTTTTGTCAAAGCCACACTCTCAACATACATTTTAAACATACTATTTTATTTGACAAACCGCTGTTTCATCCAATGCCAGTCTGTAAGAATCCTGAACAGGCAGAAATCATATCAAACCGTTCTTTTTCCGAACCAAAACAGCTTCTCAGCCTTCTCCCGCCTCCACAAGCGGCGCTGACTCTTCATTACTGATGACCCGGTATGTTCTGACAGCCTCTTTCTCCATTTTCTTCTGCATATAGATCGCTTCATACTCCGAGCGTCTCGCATGATACTGCGTATCCTGCAGTAATTTTCTGTTCGCCGCAATGACATCCGCCACAAGGCCGATCATCAATGTCAGAAATCCAATAATAATCAACGTACAGCCCAAAATCAACGACTGCACGTGACCACTTGACATCCCTATCGCCATATAATATAGGAAACGAAAACCGATACCCAATCCGATCATTGTCGGTATAACTGCAAGAAATGTAAAACTCTTCAATGGTTTATACATCATATAAGCTCTCAGAATCGTCAGCATACTTTTTTTTACATAGCCCCAAATGCTGTTAAAAAGCCTTGACGGGCGCAGCTCGCCGTTGGTACGGACAGGAACGCTTGTAATTGCCATTCTTTCCCGGCCGGCCTGTACAATTGTTTCCAGTGTATATGTATAATCGTTGACCACATTGATGCGCATTGCCGCTTCTCTGCTGAACGCGCGGAAACCACTGGGCGCATCCGGTATATCCGTATTAGAGGCTTTTCTTACAACCCAGCTTCCGAAATGCTGTAACTTCTTTTTTACATAAGAAAAGTGCTCCGTTTCATCAATCGGCCTTGCACCGATAACCATATCGGCCTTTCCGTCCAGAATCGGTCGAATCAGCTTCTGAATATCATCGCCGCAATACTGATTATCCGCATCGGTATTCACAATAATATCCGCGCCGTTTCTAAGACAGCCATCAAGACCGGCCATAAATCCCTTTGCCAGTCCCTTATTCTGTTTAAAATTCACGACATGATGCACGCCCCATTTTTTCGCTACCGCTACGGTATCATCCTGACTGCCGTCGTTAATGATCAGGTATTCGATTTCATCGATGCCTTCTATCTGCTTTGGAAGTGCATCCAGCGCAATTTCCAGAGTCTCCGCTTCGTTATAGCATGGAATTTGGATAATTAACTTCATCTTTCGACTCCCTTTCTTTTTCTTCACTGTGTCAGGAACAGCACAAAGTTATTCCCTTCTGTGCATTTTTGATACGCTTGTTCCAGTTCCTCCATATAAATACATTTATAATCAACAATCAGAAATCCATCCGTCGAAATCGATTCTTTAATCGTTTCCCAGCCGTGTTCTTTTCCGAAATCATCTTTCATCTCAATGATCTCAATCGTTTCATCCCGCATCACAAACTGAATCAGATCGATATACTGTCTTCCGCCGCCGTACAGATACCTGACAGGCAAACGGACATTTTCCATTTCATAAATTTCATAATCTTCTATGAACTCATAAACTCTTAAATCATAATAATTGGCACTGTTATATGGCCATGTATATTTCCGATTCAGGTTTAACGTAAGAAGTATTTCCATCAATAAAACGATGCTCATTGCACAGACTGTCCGTCTGTCCTTTTTCCCAAGTCGGACACATATCATCAGAATTATCATCAGCAAGAGGCCAAAAACATAAGATTTTATAAACTCCGGCACCGCCTGCACCGTAAAAACATCCCCCAGAAGATGACAAAGGCCCGTAATAAAAAAACCGTACATATATGTGGAATCACTATGCGATGCACACCATAACACGACACCAAACAATATCGTAGAAATCACAATATTGCCCAGTAAGATCCTCCACGGACGTTCGCTTTCCGCCAGAACCAAAATACCAATTCCCATAAAAAGAGGCAAAAGATACTCATTATATCTGCCATAAACGATTCCATCCAATCTTCCCCCAACGCCTGTATAGATTGCCGTAACAGCAACCTGTCCCAGCATGGAAAGCAGCAGAAAAAAGTAAAACCAGTCTTTCTTTTCACAATCCGACTTTCTGCAGATATTCCGAACCAGTCTGGCCGTTCTCCTGATACAGGCAGCCACCGCCGGATAAAACAGACCAAAAGAGGCCATTCCCAGATAATAAAGCTTTCCGGCATAACTTTCCAAAAACTGTAACATTCCATCAAACGTAAGCAGACGCTTTATTTTACCAAGCTGACCTGCATAATCATTTACTGACAGATGTTTTACATCTGCCACAGCATAAACATTCTGCGTTACCTGGCCTTTCATCCATATCCCAAGTACCGCACCGGCAATCAGGACTGCCAGGATACACAGCAACAGTTTCCGGTATTCCGGTCTCTGCCACAGAAAAAAAATCAGCACCAGTACGGCCGCTGCCACCACCCCTACCGTGCGCATGTGAATAAAATATAAATAAAGAAATGATAGCGACAGTAGCAAAACCCGGCATAATACCGCCGCCATTTTCGATTCTTCCAACAAATCAATCAACTGATAACAGATTAACACGTACCAAAAGGCAAGAAGCGCCTCCGACAATGTCATCTGCGTATAAAAAATCCATGCAGGATAAAAAACCGCCGTGCCTGCCGCAAATATAATCCATATTTCAGGCATATGTTTTTCAAGTTTTCTGTAAATCTTCCATAGAAGGCCTACCGAAATACATTGAAAAATCACATTGAGCAATACCGCTGCCCGATAAGCGATAACACTGTCCTCACAAAACTTCAGAATCGGCGCAAGCAGTATACTGTATCCAAAAGAATAATAAGAACCTAATGATGCGGCCTCAGACCAGTCAAATCCGATCCACTGTGCCGCGCTTGCCCAATATCCGAACTCATCCGGATAAATAGTAAACCCATACAGCCTGTATATGCTGTACTGACAGATACTGAAAATCAACACTACAAATAGCAGAAGGTACTGGAAGAAGAAAACTCTTCTCCCAGCCTTCGTGTTTTGCTCCATCAAATTAGTATTTGATGATCGCATATGCACCCTGTCCACCTGTCGTGGAGAAAGTTACAACATTCGGGTTTGTGCTTGTGTTCGGCAGAACCGTTACTGCTCCGCCAGGACGTACACAGATAACCGCATAAGTTGCACCAGCCTGTACAAAGGACTTCGGAATACCAAAGCTCATTGTGATCGGCGCTCCGTCAGCCGGAAGCAGACCGAACTTACCGCCTTTTACAAAGCCGAGCTCAACGTTGATGTAAGGACCTACCGTTGCGCCAAGTGCTTCTGCAGCAGAATTGATTGCAGCCGCTGCAAGAGGGCTCTTCTTAACATCCATGTTGTAAACGCGCGCATAAGGTGTCTCACCGGCGCCTAAATTGTAGCTGCTTGCAATATTTGCAACGCTCGTAGTAATTGCCACGCCATTTACACTGGTTGCAAGGTACACACCCTTTACGCTGGTTGTTACGCCCGCTACGGAACTGGTCTCTGCAATCTGCGCAATGCTGCTTACCGCAGAACCGCCGTCGTCATTAGATTCATTGACAATTTCAATGACCTTGTCTTCCGGCGTTGAGCCCTGGCCGCCGCTGCCCTGACCAGCGCTGTCAAGGCTGCTGGCAAAAACGCTTGTGGACGGTGCTACAACAAGAGCTGCCGCTAAAGCGCCTGCCATGAGTTTCTGAATGAATTTAGTTTTCATTCTCTTTCCTCCTTAAAAAGTTTATTTGTGTCGCAGAACAAAATTTTGTCTGCGTAGCCACCAATTTAATTTTCTGATTAACGTTCAACCAGACATTGCTATTCTGAAAATCTTTCTATATGTAGTATGCTATTTTCAATATACTTACAGCATATATCATATGCTATTATGAATATATTTTCAAGTACTTTTTGTAATACATTGCGATTAATTGGTTCCCAATTATTTACATACAATAATTTTATCAGAAAAGGTTTTCATATGAAGCTCTGGAAAGCGGGATTTCTACCAAAGATACAGATAAAGGAGAGTGTGGCCGGAAAATGTCAGGAAAACCATTGGAAAAATATTTAAAAGAACTCCGTAAATCCTACAACTACTCACAGGAATATGTCGCATCACAATTAAATATCACAAGACAGACTTATTCCCACTACGAAACAGGACGCATTTCGCCGCCTGTAAACTCTCTCTATCATTTATCCAGATTATACAATGTTCCTTTAAACAGCTTTCTGGAACTGTCAATCAATCATCATCAAAATGCGGAGCATCCATCGGAAGAATCTATGGGAAACAAATCAGAAGCCGATGATTTAACTGAATTTCTGAAACATATAAGCATTCCCGAGAACAACAAAAAATTTAAATTTTTGAAGCGGCAGGAAAAACTCGTCCTCTACTACTATCAACTGTTAAACGACCGGGATCAGGAGGATATCCTTGCCTTCATGAAAGTGAAATGCCGCAATCGGAGAATAGATGCGCAAAGAGAAATGATGCCGCCGGAAACATCCGTAACAGAAAAATGAATATTTCACAGACTAACAAAAAATCCTGTCAGGGACTCGTTTATAAAGTTCCTGACGGGATTTCTTTTAATTCTTTCTTTAATTTACCGATTGCCTTATTCAGCTCGGCGGGCACTTTTTCTAAATTAAACTTTCCATTCCGTATGGCAGCTTTCACCAGATCTTTGATTTTTCCTTCCGCATAATCAACAATATAAATACTTTTATTATCATCTATCTCCATTGTTTTCTTATATGCTTCCAGACACTTCGCCAGATTTTCTATATTTACGTCTACAATATCATAATGAAAATTCTGCATCTCTTCATATGGAATCTCCATTCCCGGATGCGTCTGCTCATATTTCAGTCCGATTGCTCTGAGGATTTCCGTATCCAGTACAATAAATTCCATACTGGAGAGTTTGGAAGATGTTGTTGCAATCGCCAGTACCGCTTTATCCAGTTCATTCAGATTATCAATAATATAAGTAGAAAGTGCACTGTGTTTTGTGCGAAACTCCGTTGTCGGCACATCTGCACTTTGATGCAGAAAATCGGCATCCTTTATATTCTCTATGTGCTCAATGCTCTCATCCTTCAATATCTTTCGTACCAAAAAAGGCATTCTTATGTTCCATCCCTTTCAAGATATTCAATTACCTGCTCTGCATATTTCTGAAACCGTGTCTCTTCAAAATGCAGCGCCTTTATAATTTCAATTCCTTCTTTGGAATTCCAGCGTTCATACAGCTGTATTCCTTTTTTTACTACATATTTATTCCAGTGACGCATGACTCCCAGCGCCATGATCTGACCTGACGGCTTGACATCGTCGTATGGCAGAACAGATAACAGTTCCAATATTCCTTTCAGAACATGGGTATCCTGCTTTGAAAAATATTCCAGATAAATATCCATCAGCGCCGATATAACTTCTTCTTTATTCTGCCAGAACAGCTCCTTTACAAGCTTCTCTGTTCTCGATACTTCTCCATCAATAAATTCATCACTGATAATACTGTTTAACAGCTGCATCTTACAATTACTTATAAAAGCTTCTCTTTCTTCTCTGAAATACGATAATGGTAAATCCGAACTTTGTCCGTCGCTGCTATCCTCATCGTCCGATAATGACAAACTGTCTATTTTATCCTCCATCGTATTCTTTATCATGAATCCGGGGATCTTCTGGCAATTTCTCTGCTCCACAGTCATATCTTCGCTTTCATTCCAGGAATAATCTTCCCACAATGAAAGAATCTGATTATCTTCCAGAAAGTCATCTGTCACCAACCTGTTTTGAAATAATCTTTTCTCTTCATATGGTACAGTACATATCATATACGGCCTCTACCTTTCCATAAAAGACTGAAAGTCCAACAGCATCCCGCTTATTTTTTCCCGCGCTGCAACTACATACATATTCAGATCTTCCGGAACAAATTTCAACTGCTTATTTTCCGCCAGCGTATTAATATCACAGGTAATTATCAGCCTTTTCTTACTCTCTCTCGCATCGACTTCCGTTTTAAAAACCACATTACTTTCTTCCGTTTTTCCATTTCCAAATTCGATAACAGCGGTATTTACAAGGTGCAAAAGCTGCCTCTGTACGCCTTCTTTATATTGCGAAATGCCCATAGTATCTTTCAAAATAAGTTTTCGAATGTCATCATCGGTCAATTCATACGGAACTTTACAGTTCAGCGCAAGCCTTCTGCCTCTGATTTCTCCCAGCACACCGAAAACACACTCCGAAAACTTCAAGGCTGCATCACAAACATTATTTATCCGGGAATATTCTTTCGTTCCTTCTTTATAAGAATAGGTAAAATCGATCCGTTCCATCATAATATTTATTTTCCAGCACCCATCATCCGAAACCATATGGATTCTTTTTCCAATGGAAGCCTCTCCTTTAGAAGAATCAAAAAAACCCACATCAATCGTCCCCGGAATAAATTCATATTCTTTCAAAGCATCCGCCAGCTTGCGAACGAGTTCGCTTTCCGGCACAATACCTTCATAACTCCCAAATATGCTCATTTGACAATTTTTTATCAATGCCATTTCAGCCTCCCATATATAAAACATCTGTACCCTCAGTGGACAAGCGTATATATACTATTTGCTAAATTATAGCATTAAAACCTCTGAATGTAAATATTCTGACTTAATTTTGATTACCACAACCAAAAGCAACCAAAAGTCTGCGTTCAGTCTTACGATTTTGACGAAGTAATCCTATGAAACAAAAAATCCCCCATGTATACTGCCCCATGGAGGATTTTTCAATCAGTTCTTTCAGTTTTCCTATTTTATGCCGCCTGCTTCCCCATCTTCTTACGGAACAGATGCCACAGCGAGCCCGCAAGACAGATCGAAGAATAGGTACCGCATATAATTCCGGCCATCAGCGGAAGTGCAAATTCCCGGATGGAGGAAACGCCGAATACCTCTAACGACGCCACCATAAAGAATGTCGTCAGGGAAGTGAAAACGCTTCTGGACAGGGTCTGGGAAATACTTCTGTTGACCACTTCTTCCAGATCTTCCTTTCTTCCCATTTCTCTCATATTCTCACGAATGCGGTCGAAAATGACGATGGTCGCATTGATGGAATACCCGACGATCGTCAGCATACATGCAATAAACGTATTGCCGACCGGCACTCTGACAGCCGCGTAGAACGCGAGCACTACCAGAATATCATGCAACAGGGCGATGACTGCACTTGCGCCGAAGCGAATGTCCTTAAAGCGGAACCAGATATAAACCAGCATGCAGACTGCCGCAGCCACAATCGCAATAACCGCATCGGATTTCATTTCCGAGCTGACCGTTGCACTGATCGTTTCCGCCGTAATGGAGCTTTCTTCCACACCGAAATTTGTCACCATGACATTGGTAAATGCTTCTCTTTCTTCCACGTTCAGCGTTCTCGTCTTAATGATAATCTGGTTGGAACCTGCTACTTTTGTCGTCTGCACATTGCCGTCTCCCGTAATGTTCTCGATTAACGGCACGATATCTGAATCGATCTTTTCGATCGGCATATCTTCATTCAGCGTCAGTGTGGTAGAAGTACCGCCGACAAATTCCAGGCTGTAATTTAATGCCGATTTTCCTGCCCCCTGATTGATTCCCATTACAACAAATCCGGCAAGGATTACGACAACGGAAAGTGCGAAGAATACTTTCTGTCTCGACAAAATCCGTAAAGTCTTTTTCTCTTTTGCCACCCCGTAAGCCTTCGGGCTCTGCACGCCGAGCGCATGAAGCGCATTTAAAATAAATTTCGTAACGATCAGCGCCGTAAACATGGACAGGATAATACCGAGAGCCAGCGTCTGCGCAAAGCCCTTGATCGTTCCGGTTCCTTTCAGCGCAAGTACTGCCGCCGCAATTAACGTCGTGATATTGCCGTCCAGAATCGCGGACAGGGCTTTGGAAAAGCCGATTTTGATCGCGGACTGTACTGTTTTTCCGGTCGCAAGTTCCTCTCTGATACGGGCAAAAATAATGACATTGGCATCGACCGCCATACCGATCGACAGGATAATACCCGCAATGCCGGGCAACGTCAGCGTAATTTCAAAAGCATCCAGCAATATGATCATCAGCGCGGTATATAAAACAAGCGATAAGCTGGCCGCAATACCGGGCACATAATAAACTGCAATCATAAAAACAACGACCAGTGCAAAACCAACGACTGCCGCTATCAGGCTTGTCCGGATTGCATCGGAACCGAGCTGTGCACCTACCACGTTGGAACGCAGTTCCTGAAGCTCCAGTTTCAGACCGCCGATGCGAATCGTTGATGCGAGTCTGTCCGCTTCTTCGAAATTATCCTGCCCGGTAATAACCGCGCTGCCGTCGGAGATAACGGCCTGTACGTTTGGCACGCTCACAAATTTACCGTCATAATAGATGGCAATGGACTCTCCCGCATTATAGGCTTTTTCCGTCGCCTTCGCAAAAGCTTCCGTCCCCGCATCCGTCAGCGTCAGCTGTACCACATACTGGGTATTGTTCATCAGGCTGTCCTGCTGGGAACCGGCCTGAGCGCTTTCCACATCCGTACCGGTCAGCACGATGGAACCGTCCGCCTGTAACTCCTCCAGCGTTTTTGTCAGATCATACAGCATCGTAATATTTCCGTCCGCATCAACGCCGTAATTTGCAACATAGTTCTGATTTCCTGCGCTGTCCGTCTGGGCAATAAAATAGAGGGTTCCCGGCTGTCCCAGCTCTTCCAGAATCGCATTTGCATCGGAAACACCCGGAATCTCAATGTTAATCCGGTCGTCGCCCTCCTGATATACCTGGGCTTCCGTGCTGTAATTCTCGACACGCTGCTGTAACTTATAAATCGTATCGCTCATATCTTCCTTATCGGGCAGTTCTTCTCCCACTGCCTGATAGGTGATGCTGACGCCTCCGGCCAGGTCCAGACCCAGCTTAATGCCGGAAGCGGAGCCCGATTTATCCGCACCGATACCGAAAGCCGCCATATACCCGAGGCCAGCCAGCAAAAGTACAAAGATAACCAGACCCATAATGGCTTTGTTCTTTTTCATTTCTTTTCATCCTTTCTTAAATAATAGCGTCAGCCAGCGCCGCTTTTATCATAATTGCGCATTCAACGCGCTTTCTCTGTAACTGACAGCCCAGATCATAAACGTCATTGATATTACCATGAAACTGATAGGCATTAGCCGCACAGCCGCCGCTGCAATAAAACTTTGCAAAACAGTCCCGGCATTTATCTTTCGTATAGACATTACAATTCTGAAACATCTCACGGATATCCGGGCGGGTAATCCCGTCTTCCACATTGCCCATCAGAAAATCTTCATTTCCGACAAACTGGTGGCACGGATAAAAATCCCCCCAGGGCGTAACTGCCAGATATTCGTTTCCCGAACCGCAGCCCGAAAGTCTCTTGGCCACGCAGGGTCCGCCTTCTAAATCTATCATAAAATGGAAAAAATGAAAAGCTTTTCCTTCTTTTCTTCTATTTAAGTATTCCAAAGCGAGCTTATCATATTCCGCAATCAGCACAGGAACATCTTCTTCCCGCAGAGCGTAATCTTCTTCCGGCGGTGCAACGACGGGTTCCACGGAAATCTGCTCAAACCCCAGATCTGCCAAATGCTTCACATCTTCCGCAAAATCCGGATTATATCTCGTATAGGTTCCGCGCACATAATAATCCTGCTGTCCCCTGCTCTTTGCCGCCCGCCGGAACTTCGGCACGATCTCCTCATAGCTTCCCTGTCCGCCCCGGTGGGGACGCATTCTGTCATTCACCTCTTTGCGGCCGTCGATGCTCATCACGATATTCCCCATCTCACGGTTCACAAATTCCATGATTTCGTCATTTAACAGTACGCCGTTCGTCGTCAGTGTGAAGCGAAAGCGTTTGTTATGCGCCTTCTCAACGCTTCTTCCGTATTCCACAAGCTGTTTCACGACTTCCCAGTTCATAAGCGGTTCACCGCCGAAAAAATCCACTTCCAGGTTCACCCGGCTGCCGGAATTGGCAATCAGGAAATCCAGCGCCGCCTTTCCGACCTCAAAGCTCATGAGCGCCCGTCTTCCGTGATATTCTCCTTCTTCCGCAAAACAATACTTGCAGGCCAGGTTACAGTCATGGGCAATATGCAGACAGAGCGCCTTTACAACCGTATCCCGTTTCCCGAAATCCGCAATGTATTTCTCATAAATATCATCCGTAAAAAGCTGTCCGGCCTCTTTTAACTCCAGAATTTCTTCCACTGCTTCGAGCAGCTGCTCCCTTGTGTAGTGTTTTTCCAAATCCAGTTCTTTTCTGCACAGGAGCCTGTTCACAACGGTCTCTTTGCCCGTCACGGTTTCCTTTCCCGGGCCAGCGTCTTCCGCCAGAATCTTTTCCACTACGGGCAGAATGCAGTAGACAAGATCGTCCACGACATGAACACTCCCGCTGTTCACATCCAGCACGATATTGTATCCATTATTTTGGTATTGATGTATCAAAACGGTTCTCCTTTTCCTAACGCATAATAAGCAGCGACGCGAATCGCTGCTTACAGAACATTATTTCATCCTCGCTTATTTTACCGGAAACTTTTTTCCGTAAAAATGATTTTGCATCCAAATGTTTACTCCGCACGCAATAATTATCCCGCATGCGATGTTTATGTCTGCAATATTCATTTTGCCCGCAATGTTTACTTTACATTCTCACAGCTCTGATTGCCAACCGTGCAGGATGTCTTGCAAGCTGACTGACAGGATGTCTGGCATTCGCCGCACCCGCCTTTTTTCATGGATTTCTTCAAATCTCTTGTGTTTAAAGTCTTGATATGTTTCATCTCTATCACCATTCTCCTTTCAATTATTCTTATCCAGTTTACAACTTGGAATAGTATACCATATATTTTTCGGCATGAAAAGTCTTTTTTTTCAACCTGACACGCCGGTGCCTGACATGCCGGGTCCGTCAACCGCTAACTGAGCATGCCGCCGAGCATGCCGCTGCCGCCGCACAGCATAAATACGGTGACCAGACTGCCGGCCGCATCTTCTATTCCCTTATTCACAATGACCGAAACCGCCGTCAGAATCAGAAAATAAGTACAGCCCATGGCCAGGCCCCACAAAAATTTTTTCTCTCTCATCCGCTTTCCGGCAAGAAATCCCGCCAGAAATGTAACGACTATGTAAATAACGATGATGCAGATCGATACCGTCTTTTCCGACAGTCCGAACCGATACAGCATCAGGGCCAGCAAAAGCAGAAGCCCCGCGGTCAGAATATAGGCGGCAAGCATACATTTTAAGACAAAAATGAGCTTCCCGCTGTCAACCATTTTTTTCTCCATAAAACAAATCCCCTTCCTTTTCCGAGTTCCCTGAATGTCTTCGACCTTTTTCTTATTTTCTTAAAAAGATATTAAATATATATTCAGAATACAGGAAAAACTTGACACAATATTCCAGATCATGTATTATTTTTTATACCCCGTATCCGCTTTCGCGTATTCGGGTTCCGATTTTATTATTAAAGTAAAAGGAGAGTGAATTTTTCATTGGATACCACAGGTGTCATACAACTTATTTCATTGTTAGTTCTTGTTCTGTTATCAGCGTTCTTTTCTTCTGCCGAGACTGCTTTCACAACAGTCAATCAGGTGCGGCTCCGTACACTTGCACAGGAAAATTCCAAACGTGCGGTCCGGGTACTTTCCATCCTCGAACAATACAGTAAAATGCTCAGCACGATTCTGATCGGCAACAACATTGTCAACATCAGCGCTTCTTCTGTTGCGACGACTTTTGCCATCCGGACGTGGGGAAATTATATGGTCGGTTTCATGACCGGCGCTTTAACGCTTGTTGTCCTGTTGTTCGGGGAAATCATTCCGAAAACCTGGGCGATGAACAGTTCGGAGAAAATTTCCCTGTTTTACAGCGGTATCATATCTTTCCTTATGAAACTGCTCACCCCGGTTATTTTTCTTGTCGATAAACTGTCCGCCGGTATTCTGCATCTTCTGCATATCGACGACAGCGGCCGCAACATGAGCATTTCGGAAAATGAATTAAAGACTTATGTGGACGTAAGCCACGAAGGCGGCGCCATCGAATCCGAAGAACGGGAAATGATTTATAATGTATTCGATTTCGGCGATGCCGTAGCCAAAGATATCATGGTTCCGAGAATCCATATGACGAGTATCTCCATTACCTCCACTTATGATCAGGTGTTATCGACTTTTAAAGCGTCCATGTTCACCCGTCTTCCGGTTTATGAAGATGACCCGGACAATATCATCGGTATCGTCAATATTAAGGATTTTATTCTGGTAAAAGACAAGGAAAAATTTCAGATCAAAAAGATACTGCGAAGCGCTTACTATACATATGAATATAAGAAAATTGCGGATCTGATGATGGAAATGCGGGAAAAATCCTTCAACATCACTTTCGTGCTCAGCGAATACGGCACGACCGTCGGGCTGATCACGATGGAAGACCTGATCGAAGAAATCGTCGGTGAAATCCGCGACGAATACGATGAAGACGAAGAAGAATTTATCAAAGAAACACAGCCCGGCCAGTATCTTGTAGAGGCCGGCATGAAGCTGGACGATATCAATGATGCGCTGGAAACGGAATTAAGTTCCGAAGACTTCGATTCCATCGGCGGCCTGATGATCGAACAGCTGGAACGGATTCCGAACGATAAGGAATCCATTCAGCTTGAAAACGGCATTCTGCTTCAGGCACAGGGCATCGCCAAAAACCGGATTTTAAAAGTACTGATTACGATTCCTGAGAAATCGTCCGAAGAAGAGCAGGAAGCTGCGCCGGGTCAGTGATCATCCGCTGTTCATCAGCGCCTGCGGCCAGCAGCTGCTCGCGGCTTCGAAAGCCCCATGTTACGCTGATGCAGGTCATCGGCACATTCCGGGCCGTCGCCAGATCCACGTCAGAATCCCCGACATATACGGCATGCTGTGCCGAAACCGATAAATCTTCCAGCACCTGATATACCGCATCGGGTGCTGGTTTTTTTCTGACTTTTCCGCTCTCTCCCACCGCCGTTTTGATGCGTTTTCCGAAATACAGGCCGCAGAGTTCTTTTACGGCCGCATCGAATTTGTTGGAAACGACTGCCATCTGATAGCCCTCTTCCTCTAACTGATCGAGCATTTTCAGGATCCCGTCATAAGGTTTTGTTTTATCCTTGCAATGCAGCGCATAATAAGCCCGGAAAGTCTTCAGAATTTCCTCATAATGAGGGTTCTCCGCCCCCTCCGGTATCACGCGTTCGATCAGTTTTGCAATGCCGTTCCCGACAAAACTTCTGATTTCATCGATCGTTCTTTCCGGCATCCCGAATTTTCCGATCGCGTAATTTACGCTGTCCGTCAAATCTTCCAGCGTATCCAATAATGTACCGTCCAGATCAAATACAACTGTTGTAATCATATATACCTCTCCCATATATTAAGAAGAATCGCACGGCGCTTCTTCCGCAAATGCTCTTTTTCTCCTGTTTTGTCGGTAAAGCTGTTTCAGTGAACTTCCTCTGCCAGTTTCATGATCGTTTCGATCTCGGCCCCGTTATCCGGCGCTTCCCCGATGTTCTCATGCTTTTTATCGGGCAGAATGCGTCCGATCACACTGCCTTTCTCCGCCTGTTCGATCGTATAATACAGGATTTCTTCCGCCACTCTTTTAAAGACGGCATAAATACGAACGCACAGTCCTTTTCCCAGATTCGCCTCCGGCATATCGATTCTCGTAATCTGCATGTCATCCGTCACATTGAGGGTCATCAGCGAAAAGTCATCCTCGGCGTAAGGCATTCTGATTTCCTTAGGATAAATCGCCGTATAGAAGGACGTCAGAAGCCGGCCTTCTTCTTTTTGCAGCTGCTCCAGCCCTTCTTTTTGCTTCCCGAATAAAAAAGAAGGAAGAATCTCATAGGCAACGCGTCCGTGGGCAAGCTGATGGAATTGTTTTTCCGTCACCTTTACCGTTTTCGTCTGGGGAGCCTGTCCTCTTTTATGCGCAACTTCCAATATCTGCTGCGGCAGGGTGACATTCTGCGTAAAGGGATTTAAGACGACCGCCTGTACCTGCGCCTTATTGGCCATTGCCAGGGCCACGCAGTTAAAAAACGGAAGCGCCATGACTGCCGGGCTTTTCTTGTCCGCCGGCACCTGTTTTAAAGAAGAAAAAACGGGAAGCGCCTGCTCTCCGCTCTCCTTTTTTAAAAGGCAGGGGAGAATCTTCGCGTCCTTTGGCAATTTTGTACCCTTTCCTTCCCGGATGCTTTCCATCGTTTCCTTGTCCAGATTGTCCGGCATCATCGCAGGCACAAACAGCACTGCTTTTTCGAGCTGCTCCATGATTTTCAGAAAGTTTTCCTTTGACCGGTCTTTTGCAAACGTTTCCACAGCCGCTTCCAGTTTGCTGTTGTCCACTTTATTTTCATTTGTTTTCATATTATTATTTTTTTCTTTTTCCGCCATATTAATCTCCATGCCTTTCTCGCAGCCCGCATTCTTTCACACATAAGATGAATAAGAAAAGCTCCCAGGAAATTCCCGAAAGCTTTCTCAAATTTACCTATATCTAACATAGCATTTTCTGCCCAAAAGTCAAGCATAAAACATTTTGTGCCATATACTTGTCAAATACTTATGTCGCATATCCCTCCAAACTGCACCAAACCGGAACCTTCGGTGCAAAATTCCCGGTCCGGATTTCGGTGAATCATACTATCGCAGACGGTTTCGATATTTCTCCCGAAGCGTTTCGTAGCGGCACAGCCCCTGCGCATGCCAATCACAGTTATGACAGGAAGTTTCAAAAATCTCCGCCGTCAGATTTTTTTCAACGGTCCCGAGCAATACCGGAACTGCGTAAACGCGTCCTGTTTCCAGCCCCAGAGCCTGTGCTAACTTCTCATCCTTCGATACGACGCGGTTATCATCCAGCTTACAGCCGTTTTCGCACAGGTTCGGGCAGGCGCTGCAAATATGATCCGGTCCGGCGGTCAGCTCCACCTCCCGGCATTCTTCCCATAACCACTGCACGGTCTTTTGCATATTCTCGCAAAAAGCTTCGCTGTAACCTTTTCCTGCATATAAGGCGGTGCATAAAAGGTGATGGACACGCAGGCGCATCATAACAGACCTGCTTTCAAAAGGCGTTGTCTGAGCTGGCCGCCGATCACGAAGCCCAGTACAACGGAAATGATATCTTTCACAAGATAAGGGGCTGAGGCGAGCAGAAAAGATTCTACAATTCCCATCTTCATCACAAGCATGAACTGCATCGTACCGAACAGATGGCAGACGGCCAGTCCTGCCAGTCCCACGAAAAGCCCCCCTGCTTTATTCTTCATCTGCACGCCGACGCCGCACAGCAGCGTCATCACGATAAATCCCCAGATAAAACCGCCCGTATAGTTTACAAGCACCTGTGCGCCGCCGCTGAATCCCGCAAAAACCGGAACGCCCACCGCACCGAGCAGAATGTAAACGATCATGCTTGCCGTGCCGAGTTTCCATGCCAGCACCACGCCCGTCAGCGCCACCGCAAACGTCTGCATTGTAATCGGCACCCCGGATGGCATTGGTATGGAAATCTGCGAGAGAACCGCCAGCACCGCCGCAAACATGCCGACGCTGACAATCTCCTTCGTCGTAATTTTCGTTCTCTTACCTTCCCTGTTTTTCTTTTCTTCCTCTGTTAATTGTTTTACCGCTTCACTCATTCCACAAAAACTCCTTATATATGTATTGGCCCCAAACAGGACAGATAAAACACGTCCTGCATGAATGCGGGTCCTTTTACAGTATATAAGGAGTTTACCTGATTGTCAACCTTGTTTTATTTTTAGTTGACAATATGTTTTATGACTCTGTTATATCGGATAAATCATCAACAATGAAAGATGTACCATTCTGCGCATCCGACGCAATATGAACGTCATGGATTCATTATCAGGCCTTTCAGCTCTTCGATCAGACGCATATCCGCCGCGCTGATTTTTAAATTGGAATTCAAACTCTGCCCGTCGGGCGTCGTAACATTGATCTCAATAATGCTTCCTTCCCGAATGCCGTTTTGATACACCGCCGTCATGAATTTCGGAAATTTCGGATGATTCTGTTTAAACCGATTCCACAGATTCATCATTTGAAAAATAGATGCCGGATTCTGTAATCCCATATCTGCCACCATTCCTTCCTGATCTGCCCGCAGGCCTTCGCCGTATGTCTGCCTCTGATTTGCTATTTGAGCGGATTTTTATAAAATTCCCGAAATTCCTCATACCCTTGTGCCGTCAGCTGTTCCTTCTGGAATTTTTTATTCTTATTCATCCGCACGACCAACACCTGACTGCCGCCCGCGCGTTCTTCCTGCGCCTGTTTCAGCACCTGGCAGAGCGTCTCTGCCGGAATCCCTTTTTCCAGCAGATAAGCGGTTCGTTTTCCCTTGCCCGGAATCCGGAAGCCGCTTTCCAGCAGAAGCAGGATAATCCGTTCAAAACCGATGGAAAATCCGCAGGCCGGCACGTCGTTTCCGGTAAATTTACCGACCATCTTGTCGTATCTTCCGCCGCCGCCGCAGCTTCCGCCAAATTCCGGCATGGCGATCTCGAAGATCGTTCCGGTGTAGTAAGACATGCCCCTGACAAGCGTCGGGTCGAACACCAATTCGAAGAAATCACCTTTCACCGCTTCCACGCTGCCGATAATTTCCTGAAAACTCTCTTTGACTCCTTCCGGAAGAAACGCTGACAGAATATCCGTAATATAAGCGATCGGTTCGTCCGCTTCTTCCATTCCCCTGAAAAGTCCCAGATACTTTTCGGCCTGTTCCTCCGTATATCCGGTTTCCAGCAGCTCCGCACGCACGCCGTCAGCCCCGATCTTGTCCATTTTATCCAGAATGATAAAGACCTGATCGTAGTCTTCTTCCGCAAAACCGCTGTACGCCGCCATCGCCTTTAAAATCTGCCTGTCATTGATACGAATCTGGAAATTATGAAATCCCAGCCTGCCCAGCGTCGTCGTCGTCGCCAGGATCAGTTCTATTTCCGCCAGATTGGAAGGCTCGCCCAGTATATCGATATCGCATTGCATAAACTGGCGGTAACGCCCCCTCTGAGGTCTGTCCGCCCGCCATACGTTCCCCATCTGCAGCGCCTTAAACGGAGAAGGAAGTTCGTTCACATGGTTGGAATAATAACGCACAAGCGGCACTGTCAGATCATAACGCAGACCGCCGTCTACCAGTTCATCCGCGCTCTCTGCCTCTTCCAGCCTGAGCTTTTCGCCTCTTTTCAGAATCTTAAAAATCAGCTTTTCGTTCTCTCCTCCCGCCTTGCAGTTCAAATTCGCGATATTTTCCACACAGGGCGTTTCTATCGAGGTAAAACCAAATTCTTTATAGGTTTCTTTGATCACGCTTATTACATAATCCCGGATTTCCATTTCCTCCGGTAAAATATCTTTCATGCCCGTAACGGGTTTCTTGCTCAATGCCATTTTCTGACTCCTTTCGGGATAATTCCAACCTGATTATTTCACCTTATTTTACCTGTTCTGACATTGTTTTTCAATGCCTGATTTTCAAATAAATCCGGAACGCCGCCCGTTTACCGCCCGAGTTCCTCCAACAGTTTAGCCGCGCTCATTTTCCCCTCAATATACTCATATCCGCCCAAATCATAGGCGGCGCATTCTTCTGCCGTAACTTCCCTGCCGTCTATCTTATTTACGCCATAATAACCGATAGACCCCTGCTCTTCTTCATCGGGTATGCCGTTTCCGTTCACATCGTCAAAATTGTATATCACAATCTGAACAACCTGCTCTAACGAATGCTGTTGCCCGATTGTCATATAGGTAAGATAATTAATGGCGCCGGCATAGTCCGCATTATAGTTGCGCAGGCTGTTGTTTCCCGGAGAATATTCGAAACCCGCGTTTCCCATCGCCCCATATGCCCAGCTGTCCATCAGCGTATAAATGCTTCCTTCGCTGTAAGTATAAAGGCTCATATGATAGCCGTTGACGCCCGCGACGAGTTCCGGAATGTCATCCCCGTCAAAATCGATCAGATCATACTGCATCCCTTCCGAATATTCCGTCTCACCCGGATTTTCCAGTTCGCGCAGCCGGATAATCGCTTCATAAGCTTCCTGATAACCGGAAAATTCACCGTTCTTTTTACCTTCCGAAAGAAAGCCGCGTATTTTCGATATGGTGACTGTGTCCAGGCTTTCTGTCAGACGGTCCGATAACTGGCCCTGTTCCCGGAAATAGCTGTCATGTTCATCCGCAAAGCCCGGAACACCATAATAGACCGCCGCAAAAGTCGTGTCTCCATAAGTTTCAATCAGCACAATATCCGTATTTCCGTCGAAATTTACGTCAAAAAAGGATACCGCATCCAGACTGCCAAACCGTTCTCCCTCCAGTGATTCCGGTACATAACCGTTTATCTGCGTCAAAATTTCACCGTCCCGCACGATCTGCATAAAAAAAGCCTGTCCGTCCTCCACCGGATGGTATGGCACAAAATACACCTCTTCTTCATATTCGCTGAGCCCGACTTTAAAAGTCTGCTCCGTAATACAGTTTTCACCAAACCACTCTTTCAGCTTTTCCGTCTCTGCGGACGCCTCCGCAGAATTCCCGTTGTTTCCGGTATCGCCCGCATGGTCGTTTCCGGTCTCTTCCGTCAGCGTTTCCTGAGATTCGTCCCCTGCATCCGGAACCGCGTCCGGCTCATCTTCTTCGTGAACAATCTCGCTCTTTACGGGCTCAATTTGTACTTTTCCATCCGCTCCGGCACAGGCCGAAAGCATTCCGGCCGTGCATAATGCAAGCGCACAGACGCCGGATTTTCTTATCCGGCTTTGATTCAGCCTGAACATAACAGCCGCCTCCCGTCTCTTAGGTTATTCTGTCCTCATTCACTGAGGGTATGAGTTTATTTTATCACCTTCAGCTGTATTTTCCAAGATGCCTTTTATCCTCTCCAGTTCTTCCGGATAATCCCGGTGGACCGCCGCCCGCAGAAAATCATTGCCCTGAACGCCTTTTACAATATAATGCTCCGCCTCCAGCTTAAAAAAGGGATTCCTGAGCATTTCCAGAAATACAAACGATCCGCCGATCACGCTCAATTTTTTTATAAATTCCTTTTCCATCGGTCCGTCAAATAATATATCCCAGGCAAACCAGCCGGCTTCCGCGCAGCGTTCCCCGGATTCCTTTACATCCACAATTTTCATTACAAAACCCTCCTTTTTCCGAAAGAACTTTCCCGTTTCCGACAGTTCTTTCCCGCTTCCCAAAACGGTGAAGCGCAGCCTATCCCGCCGCCTGGCAGATTTCCCGCACAGCCTGCACGAAACGCTCCAGTTCTTCCCATGTGTTCAGGTCCGAAATGCTGATTCTTACGGTTCCCCACGGGCCGGTTTCCAGACAGGCGTGAAGGAGAGGCGCACAGTGCAGGCCGGCCCTGCTGATTATCCCATAGCTGTTCTGCAAAATATAAGCCGTATCCGCCGCCTTGAGTCCTTCCACATTAAAGCTCAGCACAGGGCCTTTATTTTCTTCCGCCTCTCCGTACAGGGTCAGCGCATCCGTTCGGGAAAGGGATTCATACAGATAACGCATTTTCTCCTGTTCCTCTCTCTGAATATGCGCCACTCCTTTTTCAAGCAGATACCCCGCTCCCGCATCCAGCGCCGTCACACCCATCCCATTCAACGTCCCGGTTTCATATTCATAATCATCCGGATCATAGAACAGCCTGCCGCTGTCTTTTCCGCTTCCTCCAAACAGCATCGGCCGGAAGGGAATGCCGCTTCTGACATAATATCCCCCGCTTCCCTGAATGCCGAACAGGCTTTTATGTCCGGTAAAAGCTATCGCATCCGCCATCCAGCCGTCCACGTCCACCGGAATACAGCCCGCGCTCTGAGAAAGATCCACGATCAACAGCAGATGATGTTTTCTGGCAATCCGGCTGATTTCCCGCATATCCTGGATGCAGCCCGTCACATTCGAACAATGATTCACCACCAGGACCCGGCTTTCAGCCGCAATATACCGCTCCAGCGTTTCCGGATGCACCTTTCCGTTCCGGTCACAGGGTACCACCGCCGGCGCCCCCTGAATGGATGGGATATTATAGAGAGGCCTGAGCACGCTGTTGTGCTCCGAAGCCGTTACGATCATCTGCGATGCAGGAATCCCCAGTCCATATAAAATTTTATTAAGCGCCTCCGTGGAACCGGACGTAAAATAAATGCGTCCCGTCTCCCGTATTCCAAGAAGCGTCCCCAGTTTCTTCCGACATTGTGTAAATATATCCGCCGTTCCCGTATCGGCGGCGCTTCTGAACTGTCCCGCCGGAATCCTCTGAAAAAAAGCATTGCATGCGTCCTGTACACATTGCGGCTTGGGATAAGTAGTTGCCGCGTTATTCAAATAAATCATTTCCGTCCTCCTGCCTGTCATAAATCTTTCCATATTCATTTCCATTTTATTCTGTTATAATAAATTGTAAATCCCATCCCGGAAGAATCCTAAAATAGTATATAAAAACCATAAGAATAAAGACGCTTTTTTCCTGCAATACGGATACAATGAATGTATCATAAAATACGTATTGGAGGTAACGGAATGAAACAAAAAGCCATGGATACAAAGTTAATTGTCCGCCCTATCGTCGGATGTCTTACCCACTCCCATTTCTGGGAAGGCCCCTGCCGTGCCGGGCGCAGAGAGGATATGACGAATGAAGCCGAAGCAAAAGCCGCAGACGCCGCCTTTGCCGCCGCCCTGGAAACATTAAGGCAGGTTTCCGACAAAGTGGAGCTGCTGCCGGCCATCGACGCCAGATATGATGAAAAATTCGTAGTGCCCGGCCATGTATGGGAACAGATCGAAGAGGATATTGACAAAGTGGACTTTTTCCTGTGCATGAACTGGAGAATCCCCCGACTGGAACGCTATCGCAAACCGGTTGTCATTTTACAGAACGGCAACGAAGGCATCGATTTTGCCGCTTACTGCAATGACATCGGCGTAGAAGCCCATGTCGCAATGAACATACAGGATTTCAACGAAACCGCCCGGCTTCTCTGGGTGAAAAAAGCAGTCAGAAATACCAGGGCGCTGGTGCTTACCGCCGGCGGACAGCCGACTTTCGGCATTCAGAGTTTAATCCGGGATCCGGAAATCCTCCGGCAAAAATACGGATTTGAAGTCATAAAACTTCCTTTCCGGGATATCATACCTTATATGGATAAAATTACCGACGAAGAAGCAAAGCCCATTGCGGAACAAATCATAAACGGCTCAAAGGAAACAAAAGTAAACACGGACTGGTTCCTCAACGATATCAAATATTATCTTGCGGCAAAGAAAATGATGGACGTATATGACTGCAACGCATTCTCGACCGCCTGCCATGAATTATGTACTTCGGAAATCCCGCAGGAACGCAAATTTACTCCCTGCATGTGCCATTCCCTGATGAAAGACGAAGGAATCCCCAGCGGATGCGAAGAGGATTTAAACGCCCTGACGGCCATGTGTATCATGCAGTATCTCGCGGACCGGCCGGCCTTTATGGGAAATCCCAATTATGAAACGGACGAACTGCTCCGGCTGCATCACGCCGTACCGGCGCTGTGTATGAACGGTTATGGAACCAGGCCTTTGGACTACAAACTGTGGGCTTTTACCGGACAGGGGTTCGGCGGGAAACTTCAGGTCGATTTCGCGCAAAACCATGCGAATACCGTCACGCTCGGAAGATTTAATCCGGCCGGCAATACGATCTGCCTGAAGACAGGCGAAGTAATCCGTTCCGAATACGACAGCGTCTATTGCAGCCCTTACTATTTTATCCAAATGGACGACGCCAGAACATACATGCACAATCTGGCCCGCTTCGGACATCATCAGGTGCTGATCTTCGGGGATTATACAAAGCAGATCAAAGCGTTATCAAAAATCATGGGATTCCAGGTACTGGAAGGATAAAAACATATGATTATCACAAGGGATGCCATACAACTGAATCCTGCATTTCCGTTTCTGATCATGGAACAGACGCTGTATGAAAAGGATAACCGGGAGGATTCCTTTCACTGGCACAGTTACTGTGAAATTACCTATATCCGAAAAGGATGCGGCTACTATTTTGTCAACGGGGAAAAATATACGGTACAGGAAAAAGATTTAATCATTTTCAATAACGTGGAACCGCATGGATGGTGGGTACGGGAAGAACGGATGGAAGTTGTCGTCATGATATTTTCTGCGGAATTTATTTCCATGCCGCTCACCACGTTCGATCATGACTATCTGAGGCCCTTCATAGCCCGCGGCAGCAATTTCCGGAACAAAATCGGCGCGGACGATGAATTTGCCGGTCAGATCGCTTCTATCGTCCAGGACATCAGTCTGGAATGGAAAAGCGCGGGGGTGGGGTACCGTCTGATGATTAAATCACAGGTACTCCGCATCCTGACCCTGTTAATCCGGCATTATCAAAGATGTGAAACGGAAAAACAGGAAGAAATGCTCCTTTGTGATAAAGACAAATCCATGAAACGGATTGAAACGGCTCTTTACTATATCAATTCCCATTTTACCGAAAAAATTTCGCTGGAAGAGGCCGCAGCAGCGGCCTGTATGAGTCCGACCTATTTCAGCGCTTATTTCAAATCCGTAACCCACTACGGGTTCAGCGAATATGTGACCAGACTCCGGCTGAAAAAAGTAAAGGAGCTGGAACAAAACACCGATCTGAGCATCTTTCAGATCGCAATGGACTGCGGTTTCTCCAATATGTCAAACTTTTACCGACTGAATAAGAAATATGGAGACTCCTCCGTCCGGGCGCAGACGGAATAAAAAAACGCAGGCCGTCAGCATAGCCGCTGTTCCAAACACAAGATAGAGCATGGCATACAGGATAAATGCCGTTTCCCCCATGTCGAAAAAATATATCCTGTGAAATCAGGATATCATAAAAGAATGAGAATGACAGGGTTGTACCATGCTTCCCTGCCATTCCTTTTTTCTTTCTTTCAGAGATGCTCTTTTATCTCTGTCAGTATGTTTTGTATCTTTGTTATCTCTGTGTGTTTCATCGATAACAGATATTCTTCCAGGACAGACATAGCGGATATTTCATACAGATCATCTTCTTGATAAAGCCTTTCCATGCCTAATCTCATGAGTTCGATAATCCCTGCCGTGTTATGCAGCTTCTTTTCAATCGTATCCACTACATCTTCAATCCTCCTTAACTCTTTCCGCAAGTTTTTCTTTTCTTCCATAGCGTTACATCTCCTTTCTCTTAGTGGGTGGAGATTTTAACGCGGTATCAATAAAATTACAATATTTTATAAAGCATCTTCTTACCTGTTTCTTTTGTGTTTCAAGCTGAAAAGTCTCGTTCCATCCTTTATTCGTTCACCTCGAATTTGTATCCCATTCCCCAGATCGTTTTAATCAGATCACCTTTTTCGCCCATTTTACTGCGCAGTTTTTTTACATGTGTATCAATGGTTCTCGCATCGCCGAAATAATCGTAATTCCAGACGCTGTTAAGAATTTTTTCTCTGGAAAGCGCAATCCCTTTATTTTCCATAAAATAAGACAGCAATTCAAATTCCTTATAACTCAGCTCCACCGTCTTACCGTCCACCGTTACAATATGCGCGGTCTTATCCAGCACGATACCGGCTGTCTCCAGTGTTTCTTCCGCGTTGAACTGACTGGTACGCCGCAGAATCGCTTCTACCCGCGCAACCAGGATTTTGGGGCTGAATGGTTTTGATATATATTCATCCACGCCGAGTTCGAATCCCTGCAGCTCGTCCCGTTCATCCGCTCTGGCCGTCAGCATGATAATCGGTACTTTAGAATAGGAACGGACTTCCTTACACACTTGCCACCCATCCATTTTGGGCATCATGACATCCAGGATAATTAAGGCAATGTCATTCTGTTCAAAAAAAATATCCAGTGCCTGACTGCCGTCCTCCGCCTCCAGCACATCGTAATTGCTTTTGGTCAGAAAGTCTCTGACCAGTTTCCGCATGCGGCTCTCATCATCCACTACCAATATCTTCAATTTATCCATCCGAATATCCCGCCTTCCCAAAATATATGAATAAAGCTCCCCGTCATCGCCGATTCTGAACTCAGTATACCCCATAATTATGTTAAAATTGTGACGAACAGGTAATTTTATTTTGGCTCAGCTCCCATTTTTTGCTCCGCCTCGCGCACAGCCTGCTCTCTTCTCGTCAGCTCCTGTTCCCATTCCGAATATTCGTTCAGGATCGTTCTTCTGTAATTAATGATATTGGGAGAATCGCTTCTCAGAGAAATGACAAACATAGAGGCTATCACGATCACCATCAGTATGTTCAGGCAGACCGAGGTGATAAACCGCCCCTTATACTCCGGCTGTCTCGCGGCGATACTCCTTCTGATCGACCGGTTCGCTTCCGTTTTATTCGTGAAAGTCATATTGAGCGGAATCGGTTTTATTTTATCTTCCGGCACGCCGTAATGTTTCAACCGTTCCTGTACCGACAAAAGATAGGCAAATCCTATCGGCGTCTGTAAGACTCTCGTTTCCAGCGCCCTGTGATAAAGCAAAAGCGCGCTCTGCGGCTTGCGGTAGTCCAGATTGTCTTCCAGATTTTTAATCCGTTTTAAATCCATTCTTGCCGTTTCGGCATCCGCCACCGTTGCAAAGCGATACCCTTCTACAACCAATTCATCCTTCGTTTCCATCGGTTTCACCTGTCCTTTTATTTCTGCACGACAAAGCCGCCCGCCATGTCTGCTTTGATTTCTGTTCCAATTTTAGCAAGATTCACGTCTCATTGCAATATAAAAAGCGCAGGCAATGGCCGCCTGCGCTTCGGGAAATGCCTTACAATCCCGTTCTTTTCCTCATATTACGATTCGATCTCCAAACGCTTTCCCGTTATCCGTTCAAATCCTCGATTTCAAGCTCCTGTTCCTTCCGTTTGCCCAGCTTCCGCCTTCTTCGGTTATCTCTGCTTTTTTCCTTCTTTCCGGCCTTCTCTTTGTTTTCGGCAGCACCGCCTTCTTCGCCTTCCGTTTCTCCATTGTCCATTTTATTCGATCTGACCGCCGAAAAAATACCGACAGCAAAAATGCCGACTACAAGCACAATAATAACCGTTCCCCATATTTTGGAACGTCTGGCGTCCGCCCTGTATTTTTCCACCACTTCCACGACAAACTTTGTTTCGGCTTCATTGGCGGCCATTTCGGCATCCAGACCTTCTATGTCCAGCTCCAGGGCACTTAATCCCTGCACCTCCACATAGCCTTCCATTCCCTGATAAATTACATGGTACCAGCCGTCTGCTGCCTCACCTGTCGCAAACAGCAGGCTGCCCTTTTTAAAAGTCATGAGCGTCTCCGCCGTTTTGGCCGGCTCCGCTTTCATATCGACCTTCCTTCCCGCTTCGAGAATCAGGCCGCTCTCAGGCAGCTGCGCATCTTCCGTGTTTTCGGTATCCTGCACCGCTTCTTCCTGCTGCGCTGCCCCATCTTCCTGTGCCGCCTCCACCGGTAAAGCGAACCGGCCGGTTCCGGCCAAAATGCAGAACAAAACCACCGATGCCAGCAATCTGCCAAATATTTTACTTTTTCTCATAACAATACCCTCGCCTTTCTTTCGGCCTGCAAAATTTATTTGTACGCAGCACGCCATACACAGGCCCATATTTATGATTGAGGATTTATCTTTCCATCTCTCCTCGTTCTATCCCACCCTGTATCCGCAGGGTTTCTTCACGGATCCTGACGCTGACCATTCTGGTCTTTTCTTCTTTATTAAAAACCGCAAACAGCATCAGAATCCAATAAACAGTCAGTGTATTTGCCGCCGGTTTAAAGAACAGCAGCTGTACCATAAAAATATCCGTGATCAGAATCAAAATTCCTGTCATCGGCCTGTCCATTCCATAATTCCGCCATAATTTGCATATGATAAATGTGCAAAACACCACTGTAAAAATTCCGGCAGTTACTCCCGCTTCCCGGAAACAGAAATAAAATCCGCTCTTCGACTGTTTTACCGCCTCCGCAAGAGGCAGCGCAAAATCCTGCCAGGCCGCTTCCGTCATTTTATCTCCGAAAACCGTCCATCTGTCCGCGCTGACCGCAATACCGGTAAAAAGAATACCGGACACCATGAGTAAAATCTTATAGACACTCCGCATTTTACGCATGACAAGACGCTCCAAATCAACTCCTTCCGGAATTTTCTCCCAGTAATGAAAAAAGAGTATTCCCCCGGCAGCCAGCAACAAATCCAAAACGACGCTGTGTTCCAGCGAATAAGAAACATCCGTCACGAAAATCGGCGTATATTCCGTAAGAAGGCTCATATTGCTCAACATGAAACCAAACAGGAAAAACATCTGCATATCCCTTTTTACCAGCCGGGCTGTCGGCCTGAGGAAAACAGGAATTGCAAGAAAATAAGCCGCCATCAGCCAGAAACTGATGATATTCCGGTTCAGAAACAGCGCCAGATATCCGGCAGCGGTTACCGCCAGATAAAATATTGAACGCAGACGGTCCTTACAGACACAATACCGGTAAACGCCGACCATGCAGACCAGCATAAAGCAGGAAGCCGCGGCTCCCGTATCTTTCAAAATTATGTTTCCGTACTCCGTCAGCTCGGCTCCGGTCACATGCCGGTATAAAAAGAACGCAATCAGCAAAAGCCCTCCATATAAGATCAGATCAAAATACTTCTGACCAAATTTTGCGCCGGAAGATATCAGAAAGTATATCATCATACATGCAAGAACTTCCGCATTTCCCGAAAAATCGATTCCCCCTTTGTCCGGATCCTGAAACAGTCTGCACACGATCGCCACCGCCTCATAAATAATGGCAGCCAGCGCCAGAAGATCGGTCCGATACCGTATCGGCCAGAATGGCAGCCAGACCGGCCGCTTCCGTTCCCCGGACGGTCTTTGGGTATCCGCATTGAAAAACATTCCCGCCGCCATCCATCCAAGCGCCGCCAGAAGCAGCAACAAACTGTAAACCGGAAAATCGGCCGCTTTGATTTCTTTGGTCAGAAGCATGGAAAGTATCAACAGTAAAAAGATACATTTTTCCGAAAGCTCCGAATAAGTCATTTTAGGCCACATTGCAGAATTCCTTTCCCGCTTGTTGTTGCGAACATCTGATAGCATTTTGTTTCAGAACAGGTCTTAGTAATATCATTTTGTCCAAAATAAGATATCCATAATAGCATATCACAAACAAAAAAAGATTGCACGCATTATTTTCGGATGTTTTATCACGTTTTTTTCTTATCACGTTCCAAAAATTTACTGCGTATTTGTCTGAAATCCGCTGCGTTTACAGCATTTCCTGTAAATTAAAAAAGCATTCCCTGAAATTTTCAGGGAATGCCCTTTTCTATCAGATCAAAATCATTTTGATTATAAAAGCGCTTACCGGTATCTGCGAAGTTTGAATCTATGCACCGAATTTTTCAGTTCTTCCGCCTGGCTGTACAGTTCGTTAGCGGAAGACGCCGATTTTTCCGCCGTCGAAGCATTCGTCTGTACAACTTCGGATATTTGGTTCATCCCCAGCGTCACCTGCTGCAATGACTGTGACTGCTGTGTTGCGGATTCCGCAATCCGGTCTACCATCTCCGTTACCTTCTTCGCTCCGGCAACAACGCCTTCAAGCGCTCTGGTCGTATCCTGCGATAAAACGGTTCCTTGCTTGACAAGCCGCAGGGAATTTTCGATCAGCTCCGTGATGCTCTTGGCCGATACGGAACTCTTATTGGCAAGATTCTGCACTTCATCCGCAACCACCGCAAACCCTTTGCCCGCTTCTCCCGCGCGCGCTGCTTCTACCGCCGCATTGAGCGCCAGAATATTAGTCTGGGAAGCGATATCCTCAATTGTTTTGATAATACCGCCGATCTGATTGGATGCCTTTGAAATATCATCTATCGCAACGGTCAGTTCTTCCATCTTCTGGTTGCTGATCTGAAGCTGTTTCATTGCATCCAGCGAGAATGACTGGGCATTATCCGCATCCTGTGAAGTATGCTCCACTTCTCCCGCAATTTCTTTAATGCTCGAAGAAAGCTCTTCTACTGCCGATGCCTGTTTCACGGCGCCGCTTGATAAAATCTGCGCATCCGCCGCCATTTTCTTGGACTCGGAAGATACCTGTTCCGCAGTCAGATTGATCTGATAAAGCGCGTTGTTGAGCGCATCCAGAATCTGTATCATTGCGTCCCGGATTGGCACAAACTCGCCTTTATATTCGCCGTTTACCATCAAATCCATATTGCCCTGCGCCATCTGCGCAAGAATATGGTTGATATCCTGTATGTAATTTTTGAGTTCCCGCTTCGTTGTATAAATCGATTCCACCAGCATTCCGATCTCGGAAGTATCAGGCTGTAAACGAAATTCCGCCGAAAGATTGCCTTCCGCAATTTCGCCCATCTGATCGCGTACCGCAATGACAGGGCTTAAAATCCGAATCCTGACAAATATCAGATTAATCATCTGAAGGATAACGACAATAATCAGTGCCGTAACCATCATGGATTTCAGACGGGCAACTTCCCCGCTCAGCATTGTGACTTCGCCAAGCGTCCTCGCATTCAGCGTTTCCAGAAAGCGCTCTTTAATGGCATTGATTTCCGCAATGGATGCGCTGTACTCCTCTCCGTATACATAATCCACCGCCGCCTGCATATCTCCGGCCTGCACGTTTTCCATGGACTGTTCTTCTAACGGCACAAGTGAATTGGAAAGAGCCGACATCTCATCGATCATCTTCTGTTCTTCCGCCGTAATACCGATTTCCTGCATGGCCGCAACGCCCTGCTCACGGTTTTTCAGGTTATTGATTTCATTCCAGTAATTATCGAAATGCTCCTGATTTCCGGTCGCCGCAAAAGCCCGCACTTCATTTGTCAGGTAAGCCGAGCCGTTCATAAAACGGTTTGCATTATAGGTCAGCTCATAACGCGCCTCATTCGCCTCATCAAGCTGACGGTTCATTTTACTGTAAGAGGATAGTGAAAGCATGAGAAAAACCACAGAGAGGATCGCAACGCCATTCAGAATAAGAATGAGCATAGACTGGTTCATCGCTTTTTTCATTATAATTATTACTCCTTCCGGTGAAGTACTTTTGTAAAGATATTATATAGTTTACAGGAAATTGCAAGTAAATACAACACCATATCCGGAAATATTCATACAAAAACAAAAACGCAGGCCGATTGGCCTGCGCTCCCGGAATCGCTGTTATAATTCCTTCCCTGTCTTTACGCATATTTTCCGGCAATCTTCACAAGCAGTTCTGCAATTGCCTCCATTTCATCCGCACAGGCATATTCATACCGCCCGTGGAAATTCTGTCCGCCCGTGCACAGGTTCGGGCAGGGCAGGCCCATAAAGGAGAGCCTTGCGCCGTCCGTGCCGCCCCGAATGGGTATGACCGCAGGTTCAATGCCGAGCTCCGTCATGGCTTCTTTCGCATTTTCGATCAGGTGCATGTGTTGTTCGATAATTTCTTTCATATTATAGTAAGAATCTTTTAAGTCAATTTCAAAAGAACCCGCTCCATATTTTTCATTCAGGAACTTTCCTGTGCGAAGAAAGGTCTCTTTTTTCCGTTCAAATTTCTCTTTGTCGTGGTCGCGGATAATATATTCCGCCGCCGCTTCCTCCACCGTTCCATGCAGAGAGTCCAGATGATAAAAGCCTTCGTAGCCGCATGTATACATGGGATTTTCGGCTGCGGGAAGCAGGGACTGAAATTCCTGGGCCATCAAAAGTGCGTTGCGCATCTTGTCTTTGGCATCTCCGGGATGCACGCTTCTCCCATGTATCGTCACCTTTGCGCCCGCCGCGTTGAAATTTTCATATTCCAGTTCGCCAAGCCGGCCGCCGTCCACCGTATACGCATAGTCCGCGCCAAACAGTTTTACGTCAAAATAATCCGCTCCTGCGCCGACTTCTTCATCCGGCGTAAAACCGAGCCGGATTTTTCCGTGCGGTGCCTCTTTATGGGTCAGAAAATATTCCGCCATAGCCATGATTTCCGCGACGCCCGCCTTATCGTCCGCGCCGAGCAGGGTCGTTCCGTCGGTCACGATCAGTCTTTTTCCCGCATAAGAAGGCAGTTCCGGGAAATCAGCCGTACGCATCACAATATTTTTTTCCTGATTCAGAACGATATCCTGTCCGTCATAATTTTCTATTATCCGCGGATTTACGCCCTTCCCCGTCATCGCGGGCGCCGTATCCATATGAGAAATAAAGCCGATGACAGGCGCATTTTCGCATCCCGCGGAAGCCGGCACCGAAGCATACACATAACAGCGTTCTTTGTCATAAGTGATTTCTTCCGCTCCCATTTTTTGCAGCTGTTCAACCAGCAGACCGGCAAGATCATGCTGTTTCATGGTGGAGGGCGTCGTTGTGCTTTCTTCCGATGACTCCGTATCAATTCTGACATAGGTCAGAAAATTTTCAATTACTTTTTCCATAAAATATCCCGTCCTTTCCTTCTTTCCGGTCCCATATCCCGGCACCTTTCCTTCGCTTCCCGCTTATCCCGGGACTTCTAAATCAGAATTTCCATTCCGCAGTACATCGCTGTCAGCCTGTCCCCGAGCACCGGCCGCATGATATCGACCGCTTTCTGCCCGGTACAGTGTCCGGTGTAGAACAGAATGTCTTTCTTTGCAAGCTCCTCCGCCGTCTGCCGGATAATTTCCGTTTCCCGTTCCGTATAATCGGATTTTTTCATCATATGGAACCCGCTCAGTACGATATCCGGCAGTCCGTCATACAGTTCCCGGTATCTGTCCAGAATATTCAGGATGCCGTTGTGGGCGCATCCGGAAAGGAGCAGCGTTTTTTCTTCCCGTATGACGAGGCATTGTTCGTGTGTAAATTCATCCTGTCTCTTTTGCCCGTCGATCATTTCCGTCAGCCCGATGTTACTCAGGGGCCAATGCCTTCTGCCCGTAATATTTGTAAAAACGGACAGTTCTTCGTCGATCTTTCGGCCGCCTTCCAGCATTTCGAGGCCCGGAAGATCTGCAAGCCGCTTATCGACTCCGATATAGCGATCGCCATGAAAGTAATCCCCGAAAGCGGATTTCTGCGCATAAATGACGGCGTTCGGATTCTGCTGACCGAAAGCTTCCAGCCCGCCGGAATGGTCATAGTGGCCGTGGCTCAAAATGACCGTATCCACTTCAGACAAATCCACACCCAATTTCTTCGCATTGAGCAGCGTTCTGCCGCCGGCGCCGGCGTCCATCAGAATTTTATGCTTCTTCGTTTCGATATAAATACTCAGTCCGTGTTCATACTCGCACAGAGGATTCCCGCAGGTATCCTCCATCAGGATAACGATTTTCATAATCCGCCCCTTCCGCCCTTTTTGTCCTGTTTCCATTGTAATCCCAAACCGGAGCAAATACAAGTGCGGGCGCTGATTCCTTCCTGTTCCGCATACATGCCTTCCTCCTTTTCTCCTTTTGTGCCCATTAGACCGCTCATCTATCCGAAAGGTTTCACTCATTTTCAAAAAATATTACATTCCGTGATCCGCACAATATAAAACAAACGCGGCAGCCTTTCGTCAGCTGCCGCGTCTGCGCATTGGTTCCGGATTTCCTTTTCGTTCTCCGGTCCATCGTTATTTCATCCAAAAGGCCCATTTTCACATGGCACCGATTCCCTAGGCCTTTTTTCCCGCAAAATAATTATCAATTCCTTTTTTGATCTCCGACAGGTTCTGTGTTTTCACCAGGTATCCGGTCGGTTTTAAAGCGATTACCTTCTTCACGGTTTCCTTATCCACACGTCCCGTCAGGAAGAATACCGGAATATCCGCAAAATCTTCTTCGGCGCGAATCATCTCCAGCACCTGGCTTCCGTCGCAGACCGGCATTTCGTAATCCAGCAGAATCAGATCGGGCCGGTTCAGCGTGATACACCTGATCGCCGCCAGACCGGAGCTTGCCGGCGTAACCTCATATTCCAGGCCAAACAGCCTTTTCATTGCCTCCCGCACGAGTTCCGAATCATCCACGATAAGTATTTTCTTTTTCTTGCTTGTCTTTTTCTTTTCAACGTATTTCTTCACTTCTTCCATTGCGTTTTCCGCTACAATGGGAGTTTCATTATCATCCTGAACCAGATGCGGCGCGGTCACGCAATAGGCAAAATAACCTTTTTGTGTGTCGAACAGCAGGCTGAACTGCGGCTGCTGTCTTTCGAAAGCCCGTTGAAACTGATCATATGTAAGAAGATTTTCCTCTTTCATTTCGAACAGTTCCGCCGACGGAAACTGCTTGCTGACACGGTTTACAAACTGCTGCGCCGTAAAACGGGTCGCATTCATCATCATGGCATCTACCGTATTGGCGTCCGTATCGATCATGCTTCCGATCGTATTGATGATCAGCTTTTCTTCAAAAACGAGCATAATCTCCCATCTCTCGCCGTTCTTATTCTCATAATTCAGCCGGTAGTAAATGCCCTTTCCAAAGCGCTCCCCACCGTAACACTCGCTGATCACCCGCGCATCCAGCTGGAACAGATCGCTCAAAAGCTTAAGAATGGTATGCTCCATAACGGTCTGTTCGTTTTCCGGAAGAAGCGCTTCCCATTTGCTCGCTTTTTTTTCGACAATCGCATGATCTTCCGTCAGGGTATGCCCGATCAGCCATCCCGAACAGACGCCCAGAAAGTGGCTGACAGCGTCTTCGGAATAGGCAGTCTGTTTCAGCTCTTTTTCCAGCGCAGGCAGCATCTTTTTCCGGAAATTATCGTGCAGACGCCGGTGCGTATCGTATCCGATATAATGAATAGAAGCCATATAGGCTTCTTCTTCTGAAAAGTGCTTCATTGCATGGTCTTTGAAATATTTGATTCCTTCCTGGCAGGCCCAGCGGCTCTTCTCTCCTTCTTTTCCGGCCGCCAGCAGTTTATTCAGAATACTGAAAAGTTTCTTATGTTCTTTGTCAATAAAGTCTACTCCGATATTATAACGTTCCTTCCATACTAATTGGTTGCTCATATTATTTCCTCCTGATTAAATAATAGTAATCTCTAATCGCATAAAACAAACAGTTATAAACCCCCGCATAAAACAAGGATTAAGACTTATATTCGTTTATTATATCATACGCTGTCAAAAATGCATTGTTCTTTTTTCCACAATTTTCAGCAAATTTTTCGCTTATTTGACATCACCCTGTTTCATCCTGCATTCCACGGTCTTTAACTTCCCGAAAACCGCTTGTACAGCCCCGCATGATCAGTGATGCAGTACCACTTGTTTTGGGAATTTGCAATCACGCAGATATATTCTCTGCCGTCTGCGCCGATTCCCGCACTGACAGCACAGCTCCCCGACTGGTCCACATATCCTGTTTTCCCATACATGGTCATACCCCCGGTATCCTTATCTTCAATACGGCGCAGAAACCAGTTGGATAACTCTATCCCATCCGGATGCTCTTCTGTTTTGGATGTCACATAGGTGCGGGAGGACAATATTTCACGGCAAATCTGATTCTGCATTGCCGCTTCCATAATGACCGCCAGATCATAGGCCGTACAGTAGTGATTTTCGTCATAGATTCCCACACAATTCGTAAAATGTGCGCTTTCGGATAAGCCAAGCTGTGCAAGTTTCTCGTTCATCAGCTCCACAAAAGCCTCCTGCGAACCCGCCGTATAAATCGCAAGCCCCAGCGCGCCGTCTCCTCCGGAAGGCAGAATCGCACCGTACAGCAGATCGCGGACAGTCACCTTCTCTCCTACCGCATATCCTGCCACGCTGCAGTCATTCTTAAAACAATAATCCGTTATTTCTCTTGTGATTTCAAATTCATCGTTCAGATCGGTAATATGCTCCACCGCAACAAGCAGCGTCAGCACCTTCGTCATGGACGCAGGAACAAGCCGTGTCTTTTCGGCCTTGCATGCCAGAATCTTCTCTTCCTCCACATCTACGAAAATCGCGTAAGTCCCCGTGACTTCTCCGCCAAGCCGCAGGGTATCTTCCCCGGCTTTATATTGATATACGGTCTTTTGCGCATTGCCATTTTCTTCTTTCCAGCTCTCATACCGCTCTTTCAGCGTTATTACTGCCTGCCCTGTTTTCGCGCTGACAATCGTTTCCGCTCCTTCCGAACCGTTTTTCTTCGATGTCTTTTTCTTTTCTTCCGACGCCGGTTTTTCCTCTTCCCTTTTCTCCGTCTCCGATTCGGTTTCCTCCTGTCCCGGCTCCATCTCCTCTGATTTCTGTTCCGCTTCTTCCGTCTTTACCTGCCTGTCTGCTTTCTCCGCCTTCCGGCCTTTTCCCATGAAAACCGCGGCGGCGATTATTACAAGAATGACCGCCATCCCAAACGGAAAGCACTTCCGGAATAATGCCTGCCGTTTCTTTTTCTTCCGCATTTCCTCCATGCGCTTTGCCCGGCGCAGCCGGCGCCTTTCTTCATCATCGTAATACCCGGTCATTTTAGCACCTCTATATTCTCTTTACAAAGTTCATTTTCAATTCCGGACGCCTTATCCCAAACGGCGCCGTCCGCTCTATCTGTTTACTACTATATTGCGAACAGGGGGCCCATGTCAACCCAAAATCACCTTGCCATTTCAATCATTCCGACATATAATTGTAGCATTATCTGATTATCAGGAGGAAAACCATGTTTCGTGAAATGCGCAGAATAAAACAGGCCCTTGCACCGCAGGAATGTATCAGGATTTTAGAAAAAGGCGCCTCCGGCGTCCTGGCGCTGTCCGGAGATGACGGCTATCCTTACGCCATCCCAATAAGCTATGTCTATAACGATTCAAAACTGTATTTTCACAGTGCCAGAAACGGTCACAAAATCGACGCTGTCCGGCAGTGTCAAAAGGCATCCTTCTGCGTGATCGAACAGGATCATATCGTGCCTGAAAAATACACGACCTTCTACAGAAGCGTCATCGCTTTCGGCAGAATACGCATTCTGGAAGAAGAGGCGGAAATCAGAGATTCCATTGAAATGCTGGCCGTAAAATATCATCCGGTCGATACCCCGGAGGGACGGCTGCAGGCAATCAACCGGGACTTTAACCGCCTGTGCATGATAGAACTTTCAATCGAGCATTTATCCGGCAAGGAAGCGATCGAGCTCGTTCCCAAAAATCCTTCCTGAATCCGGCAGAGGAAACATGATGAATGAAAAAGACAAGCTCCTCACCATCGGACAATTTGCCGCTATGCACGGCATTAACAAAAAAACGCTGATGTGGTATGACCAGATCGGTCTGTTCAGGCCCGCTGCCATCAACCCCGAAAACGGCTACCGCTGTTATAACTATCACCAAAGCCCTGTTCTGGAGACCATTCTGCTGCTGCGGGAGCTGAATGTCTCCCTGCCTGAAATACAGGACTTCATGGCAAGCCGCTCCGCCGCCAGCCTGAAAAGCCTTCTCGACGAAAAGATTGCGGAACTCGACCGCAATATCCTGCACTTACAGGCGGTCAGAAAAACGTTGTGCGGCCATCACCGGAATATGGTCACTCTGATGACCATGGATCTTTCGGAAATCAGCGTCATCGAAAAAGAAGAACGCTGTCTTGTCACGGTCGATATTTCCGCCGACATTTCTTTTGAAAAAGAGGTGGAACTGATCACCGCGGAAACGGCCAAATACCAGCTTGGCCGCCTGCATGACGCTTCTTACGGCTCCATGATCCCGGTAGACAGCCTGCTTCATGGGCGTTTTGACGATTATTCCAGGCTGTTTATCGAAATTCCCATCCTGAACGAAAGAGCTCCCGCGCCGGAAACCGGACTGCACATACAGCCCGGCGGAAAATATATCAGGGCCTTTCATAAGGGCGGCTTTGATAAAATCCCCCTCAGATATCAGGCCATTTTGGACTATGCCGACAGACAGGGCCTGACCTTATCCGGCTTTTCTTATGAAAAGGGCATCAACGAAAATGTAATCGACCGGGTGGAAGATTATATCGTCCAGATCGAAATTCCCTGCGGCCGTCCTGATGTCTAACGGTTTTTCTGCTGCTTGATCCTCCTTTTATTCTCATACATCATGCTGTCCGCAATATTCATAAAATTTACATCGTCAAGCGAACAATATCCGATCGCGTAACTGACAGGAATGCTGCTCAATCTGTTATAGGCTTTGCAGCGTTCTGCCAGATCACGCATAAACTTCTGCACGTCTCCGCTGTAAAGAACCGCAAATTCATCGCCGCCCTGGCGATATGCCCTTCCGGCGTCTCCCGCCGCACTTTCCAGAAGGCCGGCGAAGCCCTGCAGCAGCTTATCGCCCGCCGAATGCCCGATCGTATCGTTCACAAGTTTTAAATCGTTCAGATCGGCGATCAGATAATAGCTGCCGGCGCCGCCTTTTTCATCGAGCCGGACAAGATCCCGCTCCAGCGCGTTCCTGTTAAATATGTGCGTCAGATAATCGATATAGGCAAAATGTCTGCCCGTTTCCGTGCAGAACGCAATGATATTCTGCATGCAGTTATACCTTGTGGACGCTTCCTCATCCGATAAAAGTTTGGTCTCGATGGTAATATTATCTTTTCCGAATTTTTCCTCCACAGCGCTTTTTACTTCTTCCAGAATCATCCTGACCCGCTCTTCCGTATTTCCCAGAAAGACAACGCCGTTCTCACAGATACGGTATCCTCTTAAACGGTATCCCCTGATTTCCTTATAGATTTCCCGCAGAATCAGACCATCCTGCTTCCAGTCATAATTATTCTCCGTCCTGCAGAAACAGAGAACCGCGATCAGCGCTTTCTGCCTGTCAAAGTCAAACTCCTCCAGTACCTTTTCGAAAGCATACTGGTTAAATAACGCCGTTTTCTCATCCACATATTTTTCCGCATTTTCATTGCTCAGTATCAGCCCAAGCAGTATCAGCGTGGAACCGGCAACCACCAGAAGCGTTTCCGGAATCAGCATCTGTATGACGGAAATCAATACAAAAATCGGCACCGCAAGAATAATGGCCACCCTTTTTTCCCTGTCCAGGATTTCCCAGTAACGCAGGCAGTAATACAGAATCAGTATCAGATAAATGACGATGCTTCCATACAGCGCATAGGCCTTCGGCCCCAGGGAATAATCCGTCATTTCCCCCTGTACATAGGTGATCGGCAATATCAGAATGCCCAGAGAAGACAGGCCAAACGGCAGCGCCTGTAATATCATGATCTTCTTTTGAAACGTTATTTTCCCTTCCAGATAGCTTCTCATGTACAGAAACAGAATATATATAAAACTCAGAATGGACATCAGGTAAATAATATGCGCAGTCAGATTTACATAATTCGGAACGATATTCCTGTGGTTCACCGTATAGATCGTAATCAGGTCGAATAACACATTGACAACCGCTGTCCCCGCAAGAACCTGAAAAATTCTGGTGGATTTTATGGGAATATGCGGTTTCCGATAATAAAATCCGATCATGTAAATAACAAGCAAAAGACAGACTGCCGGCGTTTTAATTATCATATTATTGTTCCTTTCTCAGGACAGGATGCGAAAGAAACAGGCTGCCCTGTTTAAAGACTGTTTCTTACAAATTGTATCCTATTCCGCTTCAAAAATCAAACCGGACCTTCTGTAAATGAAATAAGCCGCCCCGGCAGACACACATTCGGAAAAGGCAAACGCATACCACACGCCGTCCGCGCCTGCAAATCTGCTGAATATGAATGCCGCCGGCAGAATGACCGCCACATACCTTGCCAGCGAAATATATAAAGACTGCCTGCCCTTTCCCAATCCCTCCAATGCGCCGCTGCAGGAAACGGACACGGCCGACGCGATAAAGCCAAGACTGATAATATGCAGCGCCGTTACGCCGATTCCCATGGTCTCTGCATTTGATGTAAAGAGGCCTATGAGCCGTTCCGGAATCGCCCAGGATAAAATGCTTCCAACCGCCATAATGCCCGCGGTCAGCCTGAGCGTCGTCCGGAAAATTTCTTCCACGCGGCCATGCTCTCCCGCTCCGAAATTATATCCGACAAGCGGCCGTATCCCCTGGATAATCCCGTTGGCAGTCAGATAGATAAAAGTCTGCAGCTTATAATAAATGCCCAGCACAAGCACATATTTTTCAGAAAAAGCCGCCAGAATACCGTTCAGCGCGGAAATTAACAGGGAAGGGAGCGCCATATTCAAAACCGCGGGAATCCCTATGGAATATAGTTTCACAAACATCTGCTTATCCATGCACAGATGTCTGCGTTCTATCCTGACGGGTATCGGCCGGACTCTGTAACAGATCATATAGATCAGCAGGGAAACGCACTGACCGATTCCGGTCGCCCAGGCCGCCCCCGCAATTCCCATCGCCGGGAAAACACCGATGCCAAAGATCATCAGCGGATCCAGGACAATATTGACGATAAAACCGCACATCATGCTGACCATCGTCACCTTCATTCTGCCGACCGCCTGAAAAATTTTCTCATATGCCAGCCCCAGAGCAATGACTGCGGAAAACAAAAATGCCCGGTTTGAATAGATCAACGCCGCGTGCAGCACTTCCTCCGCGGGCGAGAAGGCCCTCAGGAAACGGGGCATCACGGCAATGCACAATACCGTCAGTACCGCGCCGTGCACAAAATTCAGAAATATCCCGAGCGTTGCAGCCCGGTCCGCCTTCTCCCTGTCATCCGCGCCAAGATAATATGCCACGCTCGCGTTGATTCCGATGCCGAAACCGATTGCGATCGCATTGATCAGGTTCTGTATCGGAAAAACAAGCGCCAGCGCCGTCATGGCGTCCTCGCTTAATCTCGCCACAAAATAACTGTCCACAATGTTATACAACGAGTTTACCGCCATGGAAATAATCATGGGCAGCGACATGGACAACACTAACGGCAGTACTTTTTTCTCTTTCATAAAATTCTGTTCCATAATGAATCTCCTCGCTTATGATTGCTCTGTCTTGCACAACTGCTGTCTTGAAATAATGCGTTTCGCAATTACCCATCATGATATCGAACCGCAGGGGATTTTGAAAAAAATGCACAAAAAAAGCCACACAGCCATTTTATGAGCTGTGTGGCGAAAAAAGATCACTCTTAAAAAATCCACACCCGCGCGGGTTTTGTAAATTCATTATGCACGATTCCGCTTTCCGTGTCAAGCCCCGCCGCGACGGACGCGGGAAGAGATTTTCAGAAACCGTTTATCCCTGTTTTCTGTTATTCATCACCCTCGCATTTTCACAATAATAATGCTGATAATACTGATCACACCGATACCCGAGATGGAAGCCAGTATGCTCCAGAAAATTTTGTCTTCGTTGAGTAAGGAACTGATATCTGCGGTTTTATCCGGCTCAAGTTCCTCCGTCCCCAGGTCAGACCGGTCTCCTTCCACGCTTCCCCATTCTTTCCCGGCAGACGGCTCCTGCGCGGATGCCGTAAAGTCTGCCTCTTCCGTTATGATCTCCTGCGCTGCCTCTTCTTTCTCTTCTGAAGAATCTGCGGCCGACGGACGGGAATCCGAAACGGGAACGAACGATGTTTCTTTTTCCTTCTCCGCTGTCTGATTCCGGACAGGCGTCTGCTGTGCGGCTGATGTTTCAGGCGCTTTCACCGTCTCCGGTGCTTTTGTCTGTTTCTGTTCGGTCTTCTGACCGCTTCCCTGACTGTTCTCCTGGCTGCTTCCCTGGTTGTTCTCCTGGCTGCTTCCCTGATTGTTCTCCTGACCGCTTTCCTGATTGTTCTCCTGACCGCTTTCCTGATTGTTCTCCCGGCCGCTTTCCGTATCTTCGGAAGAGCTGTCGGAATGTGATTCTTTCTCCGGAGCATTTACCGGTTCTTTTGTTTCAGTCGGTTTGGGCTCTTCTCCGGCTGCCTGCTGTGGTTTCTCCGCCGTAAACCGTACTTCCGCAATATTCTCATCATATGGCAGATTATCATAGGACAGCACAATGTTCATGGTTTTGCTGTTTGTTACCTGCAATTCATTTCCCGACACGTTAATGCCGCTGATACAATAACCGTCTTTCGCCTGCACCGTCACCGTCCGGGAAGACTGTCCCTTTTCAAGCTCAATGATCTTATCGCCGACCACTTCTCCGCCTTCGGCATTTAAGAACAGTACGCTCTTCTCCGGCACCGCGTCATGGTCCGCCTTCACGGCAGCAATGGCATAGGGGCTGAAAGATTTACATGCGATCACGAGTCCATACTCCGTTACAACACAGTTGATCTCTTCTACTCCCACAATTTTTCCATTCTCTTTGATGAAATGATACGCTTTATACTCTACGCCTTCCGTATCCGCTCCGTAGCCTTCCGGAAAACCAACCGATATTCTGACGCCGTCTCCGGTCTTTACCACGCTCTGATTGCATATCAGCAAATCAATGTTATATGTAGAACTCGCAACGACTTCCGCCCCCGTTCCTTCTATTTTATCTATCATCTCTCCGGTCTGTCCGGCATCCGGCGTGGTAACCGTAAGTTCCGGTTTAGAAGCTACAAGCACCACGTTGGTCACCGCATCGGTCAGATTTTCCCCTGTGCTGAGCTGCCACCCGTTATAGGAGAGATCGCCCGGCTCCAGAAGCTTCGGCGCTCCGAATACATTCCAGAAATATCCCTGCGGCCTGAAAGCACAGATGGATATTTTTCTTTTCGAATAATAGGAGAAAACATCCGGCACTTTCTGGCTTCCGACTCCCCTGAGTCCGGTAATCTGAAAATCATATCTGGCAGAATTATCCGCAAACATCTCGCTGGGCGTAAAATCAAATGTCACCGTACGGTCTCCGTCCCACCGGAAATTCTCGATCTTGCAGTTTGCCGCCGCACTCCAGCCGTCTTTGACGTTCAGTTCATAGCCGACGGTCTGACCGTCATATTCCTCAAGCTTTTCATTAAAGACCGCTGTCACCGTATATTTCTTACCGCTTGTCAAAAAGCCGGTATTACCCGGTGAAAGTTTTACGGCAAAAGGCGACGGTACAAAGTTACCCTTCGGGTTTTCCAGTTTTCCCGTGGAAACAAGGAAATCGCTTTCCGTTCCCTGGAAATTCCAGTTATTCTTCAAATCCTCCGCCGACAGATCTTCTCCGTACAAAGGTCCTTTCGGCGGGATATTTGTAACGGCAAATTCAAGATATTTGCTGTTTCCGTTTGGGATGATCAGCGCATCTTCCCGCTGAGACATCATAAACGGCGTCGGGTCCGAATATCCCCAGTTACCGGCTACGCACTCGCCAAAGCCCGGCATATACTGATAAAAACGGGACAGGATATAGATGCCTTTTTTGGCCGCCTCCTGATACCCCATGCCGTTATAACTTACCTTGAAAATTCCGACATCTTCTTCCGTTCCTGTTCCATCCTTGTATCCCACAACCAGTCCGTCCTGGCTGAACACTACCTTATATCCTTCTTCATCTTCGTTTCCCGTGTCCGGAACGGTTCCTCCACCCTGAGAGCCGTCTCCCGGCTGAGGCGTTTCCGCATCCGGATTCACCGGCTTGCCGGTCCCGGAATCCGGGTTGTCCGGCTGTGCTCCGGAATCTGGATTTTCGGGTTGAAGTGTTTCTAGCTGCGGATAGGTAAACCGGAATCCCGCTCCCGACATCACGCCGTCCGGTATATGGTGCTGTCCCATAACCGTACTGTCCGCCAGAAGATAAACATCGCTCACGTCACCGTTTTCCATCCCGTCGTCAATGGTCGCATCCAGGCCGTACCACTTTCCGTCAACCTGTACATAATTCCACATATGCAGATTTCTGCTGCCGTCCGTATCCAGATAATATCCCTGCACGAGCACGCTGTTGATTCCCATGGAATCAAGCACAGTCTTAACCGCTCTGGCATATCCTTCACACAGGCTTTCCTGTTTTACAAGCGCGCCGTAAGCCGTTCTGATGTGGCCGCCGTTTCCGGAGCTGCAATTATCCTCAAGCCGGTACGATGTATTTTCAGTAACCGCATTGTGTGCATAAATTACCTTTTCCCTGACTGACGAGGCGCCTCCGGCCCCCTGTGCAATTTCATTTATCTTCGCTTCCTGTGCGCTCTGCGCCTCTTCTACCTGCTGGCTGCCGGTAAAGCCTTCCACAAAATAACTGTCCTTTCCGTCCCTTACCCCAAGATATGCCTGGTATCCGCCCTGACCGTCTTCATACACACCGATGGCAAGACTTGAAAAATCCACATAGAAAATTTCCGGGTAATCCGCATAGAACGCATCCCTTGCCGCCCCGAAAGCCTTTAAAAGCGCCTCGTAATTCCCTTCATAAGCCGCAAGCTGCACCTCGCCCAGATGACCGTTTCCCACAAGGTCATAGCTCTGCGTGCCCGTTTTCATGATACCCTGTACATACATATTGTACATCCCGTCGTATATCTGCCTTGCATCCCCGGAAAGCTGCTGGTAATAATAGCGCACATTATTTGCCGCCTTTACTCTGCTGCCGTTTCCGATCAGGCAAAACGCCAAAACAAACATTGCCGCCAGAAAAACGATCATTCTTTTCTTTTGTTTCATACTCCCGCCTCCTGCACGCCCCGCCGGGCGTTTTTTTAATTTCTGTAAATCCGGTTTGACTTGCGCTGAATATTATATACATGCGTATCGTCATCGTCCGCCAGTTTTTGCTCCGCGGCCTTCTCGCCGCATCTGTGTGCGATCAGCACCAGCTTTATCTGTGATAAATCTTTGTCATATAAAAGGGAAGAAAGTATTGCCGCCTTACTGTTGGAAATGTTCTTCAGACACCGCTGCAGCGTTCCCGCTTCTTCCAAAGTAAACTGTCCTATCATCTGAACCGCAAAGTCGGACACATCCGCAAAGCTGATTCGTTCCAGCAGCTGCAGTATATGTTCCAGCGCCCCCTCGAACTGCCAGTATTCAAGACTCCCTCTTCGAAGTCCGATATGTCCCGCATCAATATCCATTGTCTCCATAAAGGCTTCCATCGTGAACGTCTGCAGGGTGTTCTCCGTCAGGGCCGGTTTTAAGGCGTACACCAGCGCCCGGTAATCCAACGGCAGTTCTACCGCGACGTGACGGGTTTTCACCCTGCTTCGGACAAACGTAACGGGTTCGTTCGCCAGAGAGGCCGGCACATAATCCCGCATCCAGTCAAGATCCTCATCCTTTTCCGCATCCTCTTCCCCGCCGTCATCCGGTATATTCTCCTGTTCCGCATCCCGTACCGGGAAGCTGCCGCTTTCGCCGTTTGAAAGGACCGCACGGTATCTGTAATTTTCAAGAGCGTTTATATCCGCCGATGTCAGCGGATGATAATTGTCCCCCCGGATACACTTCAGAAAAACCGCCGCAATAAATTCCAGTTCGTTGTCCGGCCTGCGGCATTCTAAAAGCTCTCTCTTCTCATTTGCGGACAGGGAGGATTTTTCCACAAGAACCTGCAGGGCATCGGATACCGCCGCATAATTCTGTATGCCGATTTTATGTAATCTTTCAATAATATCTTCTTCGGAAAGACTGAGCAGTTCTACCTGTAATTCACTGTTCAGCGCTTTCTTTCCCTTTGCATAATTGGAACATACGGAATCCGAAAGAATTTCGTTTTCCTTTGATTCCGCATAACCGTCCCGAAGCAGAAGGTTGATACAGATCCGCTGTGTTAAATTGGTGAACCGTTTGATGCCGCATGTATAAAATGTGGCGAAAGTCAGCGGCATTGTCGTTCTTGCTGTCATTTTGAGCCTGTCTGCACGCTGCGGCGCGCCTCATTTTCCGGCCGAATACACATTTTTATCCGGTCTTTTCTTCTTCAGTGTAGTCATTATAACACTTAGGCAAGTTTTTGACAAGTCTTTAACAAAAAGTTTTATTTTTTGAAAAGTATTCGGCAAAACTCAAAAAAAGCCCTGTTATCCGCGTCGGAAAAGCACCGGAATACGGCCAAAAATACAGCCAAATATTGCCGCGAGGATGTTGACAGACCATGAACACAGCTTCTATAATGTATTGATAGAAAAGGCCGCAAGAATCCGGCAAATTCTTCCGGCCATATAAACAGGGGGAACGATAAAATGAAAAGCATTCGAACCAAAATCAACTTATGTCTCATTCTGACCGTTCTGATCGGGCAGGTCGCATCCGGCATCGCCAGCATCATACCCAACTACAACAGCACAATGTCCACCGTAGAACATATGATGAGCGAAACGGCCGTTCTGGCAGCGGAACGGGTGGAGCAGGAACTTTCCGCTTACAAGAACGTCGCTATGGACACCGGCTGTATTTCTCAGCTGTCCAGTCCGGACGTATCTGTTGAAGAAAAGCAGTCCATTATCAATGAACGCGCCTCCATGCACAATTTCCAGCGCGGAAATATTATCGGCCCGGACGGCATCAGTATTTTTGACGGAAAGGATTATTCCGACCGCGAATATGTAAAACAGGCCATGCAGGGCAACATCTATGTTTCGGAACCGCTGATCAGCAAAATTACCGGGGAACTGTCCATTATGGTCGCGGCGCCCCTGTATGAAAACGGAATCCAGGGTTCTTCCATCGTCGGCGTCGTATATTTTGTACCGCCCGAGACCTTTTTGAACGACATTGTTTCTTCCATCCAGATCGGAGAAAACAGCCGCGCTTATATGATTAACAAAGCAGGCGATACAATCGCCGACATTACCCTCGATACGATTACGGTACAGAATATTGAGGCCGAATCCAAGAGTGATCCGTCACTGACAGATCTGGCCAAAATCCATGAAGCAATGCGCCAGGGTAAAATCGGCTTCGGAGAATATACGAGCGGGGAAGATAAAATGTTCGCGGCCTATGCGCCGGTAAAAGATACGGACGGCTGGAGCATCGCCGTATCCGCACCACAGTTGAATTATCTGGCTTCCACCCGCGACGCCATGGTCATTAATATCGCGACAATCATCGTATCCATACTGCTTTCCGCCGTAGTTGCGCTGATCCTGTCCATCAACATCGGACGGCCGATGAAAGCCTGCGCAAAGCGGATGAAGCTGCTTGTGGAAGGCGATCTGGAAACGCCGATGCCCAAAATCAACAGCAAAGACGAAACCGGCATGCTCGCAAATTCTACTGCCGCCCTTGTCGAAGGGCTGAGCACCGTTATCAACGATATCGGTTATCTTCTTAACGAAATGGCCAACCAGAACCTGAACGTCCGCACACAGCATGAAGACGTCTATGTCGGCAGTTTCCGGAATATCCTGCTATCCATGCGGCATATGAAATCGGAATTAAGCGACGCCATGAAACAGGTCAACCATTCTGCGGAACAGGTATCCGCAGCCAGCAACCAGCTGTCGGCAAGCGCCCAGACCCTCAGCCAGGGAACCGCCGAGCAGGCCAGCTCCGTACAGGAACTCGCCGCCCGGATCAATGAAATTTCCGAACAGGCCAAAAATACGGCAAGCGGAGCGCTTGACGTCCGCGGGCAGACCCACGAAACCGGCGAAGAAGTTTCTTTATGCAACCAGAAAATGCAAAACCTGATGGAAGCAATGGATAAGATTCAGACCAGCTCCAATGAGATCGAAAAGATTTTGAAAACAATAGACGACATCGCATTCCAGACAAATATTCTGGCCCTGAACGCGGCCGTAGAAGCCGCCAGAGCGGGCAGCGCAGGCAAGGGATTCGCAGTCGTTGCGGAAGAAGTCCGCAATCTGGCCGGAAAATCCGCAGAGGCGGCACAAAATACCTCGTCGCTCATTGAACACTCTACGGATGCGGTACATATCGGTACGGAAATCGCAAACAATACGGCAAAAATCCTGTCCAGCGTCGTTGACAGCATTCAGTCCGTAGTCGATTCCATCGACCATATTGCCACCGTCTCAAACGAACAGTCGGATGCTGTCTGGCAGGTATCCGAAGGCATTAATCAGATATCGATTGTCGTTCAGAGCAACAGCGCAACGGCGGAAGAAGGCGCTTCCGCAAGCGAACAGCTTTCCGCGGAAGCGGCCGGCTTAAAGCAGCTCGTGAATCAGTTCACGCTCGCTTCTTCATAGACGATAAACGGGGGTATCATTCCGAAATAACGGAACGATACCCCCGCTCTATATTCTATATTAAGAAACGATACCCTCAATGAACAAAGGGATACACCGGATTCTCCCTCTTTTATCCGTAATACTCCCATATCTTCGTCCCGATAAAATATTCTTTGTCGATTATATAATAATCATCGTCCGGTAGGATGCCCAGTCGTACGCCTCCTTCCACGATCTGCAGGGACAGAATACGGCTTTCCGTATCCATATAGTTTTCTATCAGTTCCGCTTTCTCCCAGTTTTCCTCAATCACACTTTCGAAGCTTATTTTTTCCTCCGCCGTTATTGCGCCGGAAGAAAGGGAGTCTTCCGCCCATTCCAACGCAATCCGGAGAAATTCCTCCTTTTCTGTCAATTCCGTTACCATAACGTATGCGCCGCTTTGTTTGTCGATCATGACCGGAACCCGGATTCTGATAAAATTGTTTTCCTCATCGTTGAAATATATTTCCACCTGTCCGCTGACAATCTGAGGAGAATAATAGACCGCGTCCGTCACCATATTAACATCCAGATTTCCGTCAGGGTATTCCTGCCAAAGAGCATTCAGAAGCTCATATTCTTTATCCTGAATCAGGCTGTTGATACGGCGTTCCTCTATCAGATTCATACACCTGTACTGAAAGCTGTCGCTGAAATAACCGATCATATTACCGTCCGGCAGCGAAATATCTTCGTAGCTGTCCCAGATGCCCTCGCAGTAATGCTGCCGGTCCGTAAAGTAATCGCGCATGCTTGTCTGTCCGTAATTCTCCAAATCCCCTGTCAGCATGGCATCATTATATCCGTCCCGGTAGTCGGACCGGACAATATAAAAATCCCGCGTTTCCTCATCATATTGAAACCGGAGTACGGCGTTGCTGAACGGGCTGCGGCCGACAAAATACTCAAGCTCTAAAACGCCGTCTTCCACAAATGCGGTTTCCACCAGACTGAGCTCCTTTTCCCAGTATTCGATGCTTTCCGAAAGCTGTATCCGCTCATAACTTCCGTCGTCTCCCGACAGCAGCAGCCAAAAACCGGCCGCATAATACTGCGGCCAGTTTTCATAGGGGGATCCATCCGCATAATGGCGGACTTCTTCGTAATCATCCGGGTATAATGCCGCAACGTAATCCATCTTTCCGTCATGGTTCAGGTCGCAGGCCGCAATATCATTCCATCCGTTTTTCTCCCACAGCAGGCTGTAACCCTCGGGCTTATGGTTTTCTATTTCCGCAAGAGTGTCTTCGCTGACCGGCAGCCGGCCGTCGATGCGCCCGGACTGTTCCGCCAGAAAATCCGCGATACGGCTTTCCTTTTCTTCCGTCACTTCGACGAACCGTTCCTCTTCCCGGTCGATTCGGTAAAGCTTTTCTCCCCGGCGCCAAAATTCCTGTGTTTCTCCGGCCGTCTCTTTTGCCATATACCGTTCCAGCTCTTCTTCCCGGTTTCGCCGCTCTTCTTCCGTATCGTTCATTCCGTCGTCATATACGTAATCGGCCCGCGCATACCGCAGAATTTCATTGACCGTATAATCGGGCAGGTCCATCCTGCTTTCGCTCTCCGTCCGGTAAGTAAACCAGAGACTGCCGTCATTTAACAGCCGGCACTCATATTCCTGCCGCTCATCGATACCGTCATCCGCCATAACCATCCGAAAAGCCATCGTCCCGCCGTCTTCATAATATGCCGCCAGCGCGCCCGAATACGCTTTCGGATAGTGATAAATCGAGCTGACCGCTTCCATATACCGCCCGCCCTGCCGCTCCTGTCCGCGGTTTTCCGAGAGCATCCTTTCCAGTTCCTCTATGGAAAAAGCAAAAAACGCCCTCTGTACCGTTTTTTCCCGTTCGCCGGACAGTTTCTGAAAAAAAGCCGTTTTGGCCGCCCCGCCGGCTCCGCTTATCAGCTGCGGCCCGCTTTCCATGATATTTCCTGCCATGTCAAATGTTTTGATGCAGAAAACCGCCATCGCCGTGCAAAACAAAACCGCCGCCAGAAAACTCCTTATCTCTCTCATCCCCGTATGCCCCTTCTCTCATGATAGCTATATCTTATCACAGGATTGCATCAAAGTTGCATACTTCTTTTGTCAGTGAAATCCGTGAAAACCGTTTCCGATGATCTCGCTGCTGTTTGTCACCATAATAAACGCGCCGGCTTCCTGTTTTCTGATAAAACTCTCCAGCTGAATGGCCTGGCGGCGCTTCATCACGGTAAGCACGATGGTCTTGTCATGATGGCTGTAAGACCCTTCCGCCTTGAAAATGGTAGAACTCCTGTTCAGATGTTCATGGATAAACCGGCAGATCGGCTGCGGATCCGAACAGATAATCGTCAGGTATTTGCACAGGTTCATGTTTTCGATCACACGGTCGATCACCAGGGATTTGGCCATCAGCCCGCAGAAGGAAAAAAGGCCTGTCTGCGCGTCGAATACGAACCAGGCCGAAACCGAAATCAGCAGATCGACCAAAAACAGCGCCACCGCTATATTCATGCTGGAATATTTTCTGACGATCATTGCCACGATATCCGTTCCGCCGCCGGAAGCGTCATAATAGAAAAAAATTGCCGCGCTGACCGCCGGAAGGACGATCGCAAAGACCAGTTCCAGCACCGGCTGATCCGTCAGCGGGCCCGGCAGGGGCATATATCTGTCCAGAAGTTCAAGCCCTGCGGAACTCAATATACTCACATATACGGTCTTTACACCAAACTCCTTTCCCAAAAACAGAAATCCCACGATCAGCAGCAGCATATTCATAATCAGAGTCAGAGTACTCGCGCTAAGAGGAAGAAATTCCCCCAGCAGCACCGCAATGCCCGTTACTCCTCCAAAAGAAAAATGATTGGGAAATTTAAACACATAAATACCAATAACCAAAACAACCGTGGCCAGCGTCAGCGCAAGGTATTCTCCTGCCCAGGCCCCGGCCTTCTTTTTCTGTCTCATGATTCCGTCTCTGTCTGTTTTACAGACCTGTCTCTCCTTTCGCTCCGGGATTCTCATTCGCCAGCGCGTGTTCTTTCACCTTCTGCAAGTGGTAGTGCATCAGCTGTCTGGCTTTTTCCGAATCCCGTTTCTGAATCGCCTCCAGAATTTTTTTGTGCTCTTCGTTGATCTGCGAAATACGGTTTTTCTGTCTGCTCGATCTGGTTTTGAGTTCATCGATAATGTCATAATAGGTATCGATAAAATTGGCGAAAACAATATTGCCGGAAAGTTCCGCAAGGCGGTAGTGGAAATAATAGTCAAGCGAATGGTCCGCATTTTTGACCGTTCCCTTTTCCACCAGTTCCACCAGTTCTTCAATCTCGTCATCGCTGGCGAGTTCGATCACTTTTTCCACCACACGGGGCTCAAAACATTCCCGTACCTCGATCAGATTCAGATAGGTAGCTTCCCTGACGGACACTTCCCTGCGTCCGCTGATCACCTCCAGCACATCCGGAACAATAAAAGTTCCTTCCTTCGGCTTACGGTATATAATGCCTCTTGCCTGAAGGATGGTAAGCGCTTCTCTTAAAATTCCCCGGCTTACGCCAAAGCTCGTTGCCAGTTCCGGCTCATTGGGCAGCCGGGTCCCCGGCTGCAATTTCCCGCTCTTGATGTTGCTCATGATCTGGCTGATCACCTTGTCCGATAATTTTTCATTTGTAACCGATGAGAATTTCATTGCGCGCTTACTCCTTATCTGGCATATTTTTTTAAAAAGTCCTCCACTTCTTCCGATCCCGGAATAGACGGCACCGCGCCTTTTTTCGTAACGGCGAGGCCGGAGGCCGCGGACGCGGTCTTTAAGCTCTTCTCTATGGATTTTCCGCACAGAACGGATGCGATATAATACCCGGTAAACGTATCTCCGGCCGCCGTCGTGTCGACCGCTTCAACGGGAAAACTGTCGCAGGCACAGCTCAAACCGGGACCCGCATAGCGGCTCCCTTCTTTTCCAAGCGTAAGCACTACTTCCGCATTCGGATAAAGCTCCCGCATCCGGGAAAGGATGCGGTCCGCTTCCGTTTCCCCGGTAAGCTGTTCCCCCTCGACTTCGTTCAGCAGAAACAGCGAAACTTTTTTCAGGTCGCAGCTCAGAATCTTTTCGTTCATCGGCGAAGGATTCAGCACGATCTTCATTTTCCGCTCATACGCTTTTTTCACGAGCAAATCCAACAGATTGATCTCATTCTGCAGCAGAAGAAGGTCACCCTCTTCAAATCCGGCCAGCACTTCCTCTATTTTCTCTTCCGTGTTTTTCCCGTTGGAACCGCTGTACAGAATAATACAGTTTTCTCCTTCGGGCGTAATCTGAATGACCGCATGGCCGCTCTTTCCCGCCTGTCTTGTAATATAATCGGTATGTACGCCGTACTTTTCACATACGGCAATCAGGTCTTCCCCGTCCTCGCCGACCATTCCCGCGTGGTAAACATCCGCGCCGGCCCTGGCCAGAGCGATCGACTGATTCAGACCCTTTCCGCCAAAATGGATTTCCATACCGGAAGAAGAAATCGTCTCTCCTAATTGTACCATATGTTTTACCAGATATACATAATCATAATTCAAAGATCCATAATTTAATACTTTCATCTTTATCATCAGACTCCTTTCACAGTCTGCCCGGCTGCGTTGCGCGAACCGTAAAATCTCCGAAAAACGTTCTTCCCATGGAGAGCGAGCCGCATCCGAACATACCGTAGGCATACTGTCCGTCTTCCACGCACAGAACTTCCCTGTCATCGATCAGCAGAGAAATTCGGTTTCCTTCCGCCGCGGCCGAAAAATGATAGTTTCGTCCCGCTTCCCACGGATAGTCGGTTTCCGCCAGTTTCGTGAATCCGAAATCGTTTTTATAAATGGCCGCTTTCCCCGGCCCGGCAAATCCGAGCGCGTAGCCCCGCATGGCGCCCTGCGCACGAAGCAGCAGCAGATGGTCTTCTCCGTTGACCGGCTCCACATCCGTCGTAATCCGACAGTCCGCGGCATAATAATTCCCCGCATAGGCAAACGCTTCCCCGCAGCGCATCAGGGACAGTCTGCCGTCTTCGATCTCCCATGCCCCATGATCTGTCGAAAACGGCGTAACCGTTCCAAATTCTTTCCGCTGCTTCGCCAGGGAAATCGTATAGGCACTGTCTCCGGTAATCGAAAATTCGTCCAGATAAATGACCCCAAGCGTCTTCGCTTTGGAGACGGAATATCCTTCCAGAATGATGCCCGCTTCATCGATCAGATCTCCGTCCGTATCGGGAATGACAAAGGATATTTCCGTCCAGGCACCCGCTTTCAGTTTTTCAAATCCCTGTATATGCAGTTCTTTATCGCTCATCGTCCGGACATAAGGCGCTATGCCGGGCGTCTCCCATCCGTTCCACTGTTCCAGATACAGCTGCATGCTCACCCGCTGCCCGGAATAGACCGTCGGCGTAAAGACCGGACTGTATCGCTCATCCGAAAAAGCATCCCGCCTGTAAAAAGGCTTATAATAAATCCTGCACCGGTCTCCCCTCGTCATGCGGTCGACTATGATTTTCAAAGAACTGGTTCCCCGGTATGCGCATGCCGTCGAATGCTCCGCCATACAGAAAAACGGGTCGGATATCCGCAGATTATGCGTCGAACCCGGCAGTTCGAAATCAAAATGGATCTCCCCGTCGCAAATGCTTTCACAAAGCGTCTCCGGCGCCGCTTCCCCGGCCAGCCGGTATCCCAGCATGGCGACTTCTTTCGCATAGGTCGGAATGTCGAGAATGTTCAGGTAACCGGAAATGCCGGATAAAACGATTCCGTCATTGACAGGTTTCCGATAACGTTTCGGGAGTCCTTCGGGGCCGCACATAACCCCCAGCACCGTACCTACATTTCCCGCATTGCAGTCCGTATCCCAGCCGCACATCGTCGCGATTTCCACGGTTCTCGCAAAATCGCCTTTTCCATATAACATCGCCAGCACACAGACGCCCGCGTTCGGAATAATATGGCAGACGCCCCGGTATTTATCATATCCCCAGTCCCGGACCAGCAAGTCATGACAGGCCCTCCAGTCTTCCGGGTTTTCATGATAAAAATCCATCACGGCACGGGATACTTTCGCATAGACGCTCTCTTCGGGAATCTGCGAAAGTCCCGTCTCTATAATATGCTCCACCTCGCCGGAAACAAAAGCCTCCGCGATGCAGGCGCAGAAAAACGCAGCTCCGTAAATGCCCTCCCCGTCATGGGATACGCTGGCCGCAGTTCTTCCGTATTCCGCCGCTTTCTCCGGTTCTCCCGGAAAGCACAGCCCCCATGTGTCGATAAAGATCTGACCGCCGATCTGCTCTGCCAGAATCTTCCCGTTCTGCTTCTTTGAACCGGACAGGGGCGCCGGAATCCCGTTTTTCAGATTTAAGTACGCCGTATGTTCCGTGCTGATTCCGTATCCGCCCCACCAGAACATGCCCACGCCTTCTCTTGTATAATTTAACCATGCCCTGGCCACATCCTGCGGCACAAGCTCCCTGTCCGCGGCATCGTCGCGCAGCGCCCGCAGAAAATAAACCGGTCCGTTGGCGTCATCGTCCGCCGCAAAATTTTTATATTCCTTTACATAATCCGTAATATCGCCATAAGTATCCCGGATTCTTTCGTACGTCCAGATGGTCGGCTCCACAGGAGCCCCCAGCCGGATTCCGATATTCATTCCCAAAAAACCCGAATAGACTTTTTCCAGATAATTCTCAACCTTCATCGGCACACCTCTGTTTCCTCTTTTTCTTTCTGGTTTCCGTTATTTCATCAGCCCGGCAATCCGTTCCGCGTACCGGACAATATCGATGCCTTTCGTAAATTTCAGACAGGTGCCGGACGGATATCTGGTTTTCGAAAGCCAGTGTTCCGGAATATTTTTTGCACCATATTTTGCGCCGAGAACCGCGCCGGCCACCGCACCGATCGTATCCGCATCCCTTCCGAAATTTGCCGCAAGAAGCAGACCGGACTTAAAAGAACTGCTTTCCATCCGAAGGCATCCGAATACTTCCGGGAGCGCTTCCGCTACGGTCGAACGGTGCGTGGAAAACAACTCGTTATGCAAAGGCATCCACGCATCCGCGATTCTGCCGTCATGTTCCGTCACAATCCTGTCCGCACGGAGCAGAGCTTCCCGGAACCAGGAGCCTTCCGGCGCCGTTTTCAATACGCCTTCCCATATTTCTTCCACGGAAGCGTCAACCATGCCGAGCGATACCGCAACAGCCACCGCCTGGGCGCCCCAGATACCGTCCGCATAATGGCTTACGGAAGCATCCACTTCCGCCAGATATGCCGCTTTCTCCGGATCCCCCGCACAATAGATGCCGATCGGCCCGCTTCGCATTGCCGCGCCGTCGCTTTGATGATAGGGATTATATTTTCCGGATTCCGGAGGCCGGATTCCGCGTCTCAAATTATTGCACGCTTCCACTTCACTGACGCCGCCGCGCTTCAGTTCGTCTTCCGTCGCCACATGCGTAAGCCACATTTCCACCACGTCATCCGCGGTAAAGTCCCCGCCTTTTGCAAGAATCGTTTCCGCAACGAGGAGCGCAAACTCCGTATCGTCAGTGCTCCAGGAAGCGCCTTTGTTAAAGTCCGTCGTAAATCCGTAATCTCTCTGATTATCCGGCATTCTCGCCGCATCGCCCAGAGAATCGCCGATCGCCAGTCCGCACAGTGCGCCGACCGCTTTATCCGTCAGCAAATCTTTATCCGCCAGTAATTGTTGTCTTGTAATCATATTTTCCTCCTTAACATTGCAGGCAGACGCCGCCGGCGTCCGCATAAATCAGAAAAGTTCTTTGGCGCTGCACCCTCAGGTGCAGCGTCGATTCAGAACTTTTTCCCATACTTTTACTGTAATACTGAGTTTGCGTATTCGGTAACCGCCGCACCGCCGACGCTGTTCCATTCTTCCACAAACGCATCCCAGTCCGCTTCCGTCTTGTTTCCGATTACAAAATCTGCCGTAAACTCCGCGAGTTTGGTTTCTGCCGCATCCCAGTTGACGATATGTTCTTCCGGCATAACAAACGCGTTATCCATCGTAGCGTATTCCGCCATCATTTCCGCGGAAGATACCGCCGCGTCGGACCAGTAAGGCGTATCCGGGTTCATGGCATCCAGGTCAAAATTCTCAAAGGTTTCAAAGAAATTCGCGTACCATGTATCGTGATCGGGAAGCAGTGTATATACGCCGTTCTCCACCGTATAATCCTTTCCTTCCGTTCCCATCAGATCAAGCATTCTGCCCGGACCGGATACCGCGAAATCAAGCACCTCAAAAGCCAGATCTTTGTGCTCGGACAATGCGCTGATCGCAAATCCTCTGGATTCTTTGCTGACATCCAGCGGCAGATATCCCTGCGCTTCTCCTTTGGCCGGAGGCAGAACCGTCAGCGCGGCGCCTTCTCCGTTTGCGGCAACCTGATTGCTGTTATAAAGGTCGATGACCGCCCCCTGATTACCGCTGATAATCGCCGTGTTATTGCTGTAAAAATCATTTTCTTTTACTTCCCAGTTCGCGCTCAGATAGTCCTTGTCGATGATGCCTTTCTGATAAAGTGACGCATAGAACTTCAATTCTTCCAGCGACTGCCTGCTGACTCTGCCGTATACATAGTTTCCGGAATCATCTTTTACCCACGTGGTCGTCAGGCCAAAAGACTGGTCGAACATGGCATTGATTCCTTTCAGGTTCCCGTCCAGTCCAAATACGGCTTTACGGCCTTCTTTTAATTCTTCAAACAGCTTTTCATAGTTCTCGATCGTCGGATCCTCCAAAACTGCCTCTGCAGAAGCGCATCCTTCCAGTACGTCCGTACGAATCACCGGTGTCGGGGAAAGCGCAGGCGTCACAAATAACAGATAGGGATAATTGGCAAGACGTTCTTTCTGGAAATCTTCCAACGCATTCTTCACATATGTGGAATTTTCGATATAGGGCGTCAGGTCTTCCAAAATTCCCTGTGCCGCGAATACCTGATCGCCGCCCTGGAAATAAATGATATCCGGGATATCTCCGCTGTTTAACATCAGGGACAGATTGTCCTGGTAACTGCCGCTCTGCATTTCCACCACTTCAAGTTTTGCCGGGATTCCCGCTTCCGCCAGCGCTTTGTTGTACTCGTCAAACCAGACGCGCTGTCTCTCGTCTTCCATGGAAATACCTTTCAGGGTAACGCGCAGCGTTACAACCTCTCCGCTTTCCGATTCCGCGGCCGCCGTCGAAGACTCTTCCTTCTCAGCGTTTTCCCCGTCGGAATTTTCTGTTGTTCCGGAGACTTCCTGTCCGCCGTTTGTTTCCGAACTTCCCGTGTCACCGGTCTTTTCCCCGGAACCGCAGCCGGCAAGCAGGCCTGTCACCAATGTCAGCGATAACAGTGACGCAATCAATCTCTTTTTCATACTTTTTTCCTCCTTTTGATCTTTAAAATATATATCTTTTCCGGTTCGATTGTCCCGGAAACGATTTTCTCCTGTTGTATCGAAAAACCGCCGTTTCCTTCCCAAAGTTCTTCGATCTGCAAAACCGTATCGTCCGCCGGCGCCGGATAAATCCGAAACAGCGGGCCTTCCACATCGCTCTCAGACGCATTGTATACGGAATATATTTCTTCTTCCCCGCTGTCATTGTAAAAAGCATTGACATAAAGCGCTTCCTGAAGCACCGGGTACAGCGGCATGGAATCTTTCCCGAAATAGGTGTCGTAATTGGCAAGCAGAATCCGTTTCCATTTCTTCAAAACCGCCTTCTGCTCTTTATCAAAGGGAAGCCAGGCCCCGAACACATCCTGCCAGACCGCAAATCCGGTGCCGTTAAAAACGGCTCGTCTGATCAGCATGTCCTTCTTCTCCGCCACCCGCCAGCGGGACGTCATCGGCGCCGCATGTTCCGGGAACAGATAGCGCAGCACATGTCCCTCCGGCATACGGAACCGCTGGTTCCAGGAACCGGTGATCTCTTCCACCGTCCGGCGTACCTTCGGCGTCACTTCCAGACAGCAGATTACGCCGGGACGTATGCTCTCTATTCTTTCCCTGCATCCTTTCGGAACGCTGTCCATCGTGTCAAACCATATGCCGTCAATCCGCGTCTTTTCCACCAGCCCGGCAATATGATCGAGCGTATCCGTAAGCGACTCGTCGTCCCCCGCATCCCACGGATTATAGGGAAGCATCACGCGGACGCCGCGCGCATGCGCCTTGTCGCATAATTCATTGATGCCTTCGATTCCGCCGGGAATGTCATCACAGAAGTCCCATTGTTTTCTGGCATCCACTCCAAGTCTCGGATAAACGAACCAAAGCACCAGAATGTCATAGCCGCCGAACTCCTCTCCCGCATCCAGCAGGCGGTCCACCTCAAACGTCTGTGTATCATAATGAAAAATTTCTTCGGAATAGGCAAATGCCAGATGATGATATAACGCCTTCCGATACCACTTCAAATCCTCTTTTTCATACATGGAAAAATCCATGTCTTTCCTGATATGCGCTTTGTACCGGAAAAAAGCCTCTCTGTATCCTTCGGTAACGGAAGAAAAATGAATCTCCGCCACGTCGGCAGCTTCTTTATTCTGTAAACGCAAAAGCAGATTGTGGTGTAAAAAATCTTCCCGGTTCGTTATCTGCAAAAGCTGCCTGTTCCTGTTCTGATTCCAGGTTCCCGTAAATTCCGGGTAATCCGGCAGTTCCATCATAATGCCGTGTCCCGTATCCGGCTCGATGCAGCAGACCGGGAGCGGAAATTCTTCGTGAAGCTCCAATGCCGGGCTTCCATCCGGTTTCGGTCTCGGATTGGCGCTGAGATGCCATTGTCCGCATTCCGGAAAATGCCGGAACAAGGGGATCTGCAGATAAACCTCTCTGGGCGTCCCCGACCAGTCCGCTCCGGCCTGTATCAGAAAGGCCAGACATTCTTCTCTCACGGAAACGCTGAGCCTGACGTTTATGTTCCATTCCTCCAGATACAGTTCAAATACAAGCGCCCGGTCTCTTTTATCTTCCAGCAGTTCCGCTTTCCGTATCCTGAGAGAATCCGCCGGATAAGATTTCCCGCATATCTCAAATATAAAGGGAACACAGGGCTCTGTCAGCCATTCCCTGCCCGTTTCTTTCTGGTAAATTCCGGTACAGCAAAGCCCCTCCGCCGTATCGAACCGAAAACAAAGCCGGCCGTTGTCTATTTCGAATTTACTCATTCTGCCGCCTCCTTTACACAACGGAAGGTAACGGTGGCACATCGGTTCATCCCTTCGTTTAAAAGCTGGAATTTCAGATGCCAGTTATTGGGTTTCGCGCCGCCTTCCGCATGCCAGAAATGCGCCCCCCGATAACTTGCGCCGCCCCTCAGAAGCACGAACCGGTGCATGCCGTCATCCAGGACTTCTTCCGTCCATTCATGGGCATTTCCGCACAGATCGCAGAGTCCGAAAGGAGATGCCCCCTCCGGGTAAGCATCCACCGGCGTCAGTGTTTCTTCCCCGGTATCGTTGCATTTCAGACCGTCGTACCGGTCCCCCCACGGGTACCTGTATTTTTCCGTTCCGCCCGCCGCATACTGCCACTCATAATCGGTCAGAAGCCTCATGCCGTACCATCCGGCAAACGCTTTCGCGTCTTTATGGCTGACCCACACGACCGGCTTTTTCCGGTCTTCTTCCCGGAATCTGCCGTCTTCCCAATGCCGCAGAAAATTCCGCGTATCTTCCGGCCGATAACCGGATTCCTGTAAGAACCGGTGAAATCTCTCGTTCGTCACCGGATACCTGTCCGCGAGAAGCGCCGGAACCCGGACCATCCTCGGCCCGTGGTCGTATTCGCAGTCACCCTCCATAATCCGGTGTTCCACCCGGTAAATATATCGCCCCTCCGGTATATAAACCTGTTCGTCCAGTCCCATCTCCATTCCGCCTTTCTGCTCCGTTTTTCTCACACGGTATGAGATTTAGAAGTTCTTCTCATACTATTCTTTTACGCCTCCCGCCATAACGCCGCCTGTATAATATTTCAGAATCAGCGGATACATCGCCATGATCGGCGCCATAACAATCACAATGGTAGCGGCCTTCAACGAGCCGATATTCAAAGATGTCAGATCGACATTCGCATACGAAGCGATCGCCGTAGAATCTCCGTTTACAACAAACTGTTTTAAGAACACCTGTAACACCGTGGTATCCCTTGTCTGCAAAAACACGCTGCTCTTAAAATATTCATTCCACCGCACGACCGCATAAAACATGCCGACCGTCATAAAAGCGATCTTATTCAGCGGAAGAAAGATTCTGAAAAATACTGACAGCTCTCCCGCTCCGTCGATCTTTGCCGCCTCTATCAGGGCAAGCGGCGTTTCTTCAAAAAAGCGCATCATCAGAATGAGATAATAGGCGTTGACGGAATTATAAATTACCATAACCCAGATATTGTTTAACAGATTCAGGTCTTTTATGACAAAATATTCCTGAATCACACTCGGCTCAAAAATCATCATAATGATGAAAAATACCATAAGCGGTTTTTTGAACGGAAGCCCCGGCCTTGTCAGCGCATACGCCGCGCACCCCGTCGTCAGAAGGCTCAGCGCGGTTCCGACTAAGGTGATGAACAAACTGTTCAGAAAAGAACGGGTTACAAGCGAATTGGAAAAAATCAGTTTATAATTGATCAGGTCAAATCCGCTCGGCCAGAACTGCCAGCCGGACATATACGGCACCAGTTTCGGGTCGGAAACGGATTTTGCCAGAATATTCAGTATCGGTATTAAAATCAGCAGCGCCGCAGTCAAAAGGCATATGCGGATCAAAAGCTGTCCGATTGTTATCTTCTTTTTCATCTTTCCTCTCATTCTGCCGCCTTCGGCGGCGCAGACTCATCCATGAACATCGGTATCTTTCACTTCCTGCCGAAACACCCCTCCGGTGCGCATTTCGGAAGTTCTTCCCAAACTTACCACGCCCCGGTTCCGGTAAGCTTCTTTGAAATAAAGTGCGTAATCAGAACCAGTGTCGTTCCGATCACTCCCTTAAACAGGCTTGCCGCCGTCGCAAAGGAATACTGGGTATTCACAAGTCCAATCCGGTATACATAAGTATCGATAATGTCTATCCGGCTCAGCACCGCGTCGTTTGAAAAGTTCAGAATCTGATCCAGGCCCGCGCTCATAATAAAGCCGACATTCAGAATCAGCACCGTAACCATCGGAATCGCCAGAGCCGGTAAAATAATATGCTTCGCCGTCTTCCATCTTCCCGCGCCGTCGATCGCCGCCGCATCATAAAGCTCCTTGCTGATTCCCAGAATCGCGGACAGATAAATAATCGAATCCCAGCCGATGCTTCTCCACATTTCGGACCCTGTCAGAATCGGAATAATTGCGGATTTGCTCACCATAAGGTTCTTATATTCCATCCCGAACGCCCTCATGATTCCGGTTACAATCCCTCCCTGCGAAAACGCGTCTATCCAGATACCCGCGATGATAACCCAGGAAAGGAAATGGGGCATATAGGAAACAACCTGTACAAATTTCCCGAACCGTGTCCTGCCCACTTCATTCAGAAGCAATGCGAAAATGACCGGAAACGGAAACAGCAGAAAGATCTTAATGCTGCTGATCAGCAATGTATTTTTCATGATATTCCAGAAAGCCGGCGTTTCAAAAAGCATTTTGAAATATTTCAGCCCTACAAACGTATTGTCTCCTACAATCTTATAATCATAAAAAGCAAGTTTCATGCCGATAATTGCAGTTACCCGAAAAATAACAAAATATAAAAGTGCGGGCATCAGCATCAGATAAATCCATTTATATCGTTTGACTCTCTGCCAGGTCGTAACCTGATTTTTTTTCTTCATATCAGTCTTTCCCACTTCTCTCCCGTCCTTTCTAAATTCTGATGCTCATTTCCGCAAGCGGCGCATGCTGCTGGGCTCCATATACATCCCGCTCCCCGCATGTGCCGGAGGAAATGCTCCGGTCGTAGGTAACTTTAAACCCAAGCGCCGTATCGAAAAAAACGATCTGCTGGATTCTTGATTCTTCCATTTTATATAATGCCGCAATATGTTCTCTGGAAATCGCTCCGCTTTCTTTTATTTTGCGGTAAATCTCCGGGTCATCGAATAATACGTCCAGTGTAATCTGAAACGGCCCGCTGTTTTTGGAACGGATTACCGTTGCCAGGTCATATAATTTACAGTCTTTCAGTTTGGCCTCCATTTTTGCTCCTCCTTTTCCCAATCCACAAATACAACCGGAAACAGCCCGTCCATTTCCTCCTGCGTAATCTCCATCAGATGATAGACGGAGAACTCATATACCGGCCCAAAAGGGATATCGCTCGGCGCAAACGGAAAGGCCAGATTGCCCGCCGTCGATTTTCTGCCCGGATATCCGTAATGAAGAAATGTGGAACGCAGCGTAGAGCAAATGACGTTCGCAAGTTCCTGGGTATCCGCGATTACCTCAAAGAGAACGCCGGCCTCATGTCCTTTTTCCATTGCAAGCGGTTCCGCCGCTCCCATTACCGCATCGATACCGTAATTCAGGAAATGAATCTGATAGCGGCCCGGGTCGATATCCGCGTAATATTCCCTCGTCTGTTCTTCCACCAGTCTTTCCACCTCTTCCAGCATGGAAAGCATAATCGGATCGCGCACTCCCGCAATCACAAATGTCCGGTATGCCACACGGACCGCGCCTTCCAGTTTTACCTGATAGCGGGGCGCCTTTTCGATGCGGCTGCCTTTTACCATAACGCTGTTTTCCCCGTATTGCTCGAAACCGCATGCCTCCAGATTCATGACCACTCCCGGCCCGTGAAGGATATAGGGATGCTCTTTTTCATAAAAAGTATGGGCGGCTACGGACAGCGGCGTGCATTTCCTTATGCCGGACAGGGGCCTGATGATAAATCCGTCTTCCCTGATCGTTCCAAGCATACAGTCTTTCGTTGTGCCGGGGACCGCACAGAGCGCCGCACATTCCAGAATTTTGCCCGCATGATAGCCGTATTCCAGCGGAAAACCGTAATAGGCCGCCACCGCCGCGAACGGACTCGGATCGTAAGCGCGTCCGCATATGATTAACTGCGCGCCTTCCCGCAGCGCTTTGACAATCGGTTCATGACCCATCTGCGCCACAACGCCGCTGGAATCATCCAGCCGTTCTTCCGTCAGCTCTTTTACAAGGTTTCCCAGCTTTTCGATCTTTCCTTCTTTCATTTTCTCTTTGATAAAAGATTTGGGAATATCCGCCCAGATCACCGCCGTTTTTAAATCCTGTAACCGATGCTCCTCTATAATGGAAGCAACGATGCGCATCGTCCGTTCCACATGAACGCGTCCGCCGGCGCCCCCCGCCGAACCGACTATCGCCGGAATCCCCGCCTGTGCCGCCGCCGTGATAATCAGTTCCAGATCCCGTCTGCTGGCTTCGTCGCTGACAATCGCGACGCCTTCTCCGAGTTTATGCGGTCCCGCATCCGTGCTCCCGGCATCCACGACGATCGCATCCGGTTTTTCCGCCATTCCGTTTAAAAACGACTCTTTGGGAAATCCGTATCCCAAAATTCCACATGGGGCCAAAATTTTCATTTCTTTCATGATAAAGACCGTGCCTTTCTTTTCGACATTTCTTTGCGTGAACATTTTCATCCGTTATTATTGTCTATTTGTTTAACAATTATATTATATGGTTAATCATGTAATATTGTCAACAAAATCCGATCATTATTTACAATCATCAGCATTTTTCACATATTACTCTTTCTTTTCTTAAAAATGCGGAGATCATTTTATATATTATGCACAAAATAATCTGCTCCGCATTTCTATTTGACGAAAAGAATACGGAATGATAAACTAATGGATATTATACTTTCTTACGCTCAGTGGATAAGAAGCCTATATCCCTTGTTCGCTGAAGGAATAAAACGTGGAGGAAATAAACATGGAACGAGAACGTCTTGGAAGCCGGCTGGGTTTCATCCTGCTCAGCGCGGGCTGCGCCATTGGAATCGGAAACGTCTGGAAATTCCCTTATATGGCCGGACAATACGGCGGAGGAGCCTTTGTACTGTGCTATCTGTTTTTTCTGATTATTCTGGGAATTCCCGTAATGACCATTGAATTTTCGCTGGGACGCGCATCTCAGAAAAGTCCCGTCAAATTATATCAGACGCTGGAGAAACCGGGGCAGAAATGGCATTTTCACGGATATGCGGCGATGGCCGGCAATTATCTGCTGATGATGTTTTACACCACGGTTGCGGGATGGATGCTTCATTACTTCTTTTATATGGCCGACGGCACCTTTGCCGGCACGGATGTGGAGACCGTCGGAAAAATTTTTGAAAACATGCTGGCCGATCCCTATGGGATGATCGGTTTTATGGCCATCGTCGTACTGCTTGGATTCTGGATCTGTTCCATAGGACTGCAGAACGGTCTGGAAAAGGTCACCAAATTCATGATGCTGGCTCTGCTTGCCATTATGGTCGTTCTCGCAGTCAACAGCATTACCCTGAAAGGCGGAACCGAAGGGCTCCTCTTCTATCTTCTGCCGGATTTTGGCCGGATGGCGGAGCTTGGCATCGGCAATGTGCTGCGCGGCGCAATGACACAGGCATTCTTTACGCTCAGCCTGGGCATCGGTTCCATGGCAATCTTCGGAAGCTACATCGGGAAAGAACGGACGCTTCTGGGCGAATCCGTGAATGTAGCCGTTCTGGATACTTTTGTTGCGATTGTTTCCGGTCTGATCATCTTTCCGGCCTGTTTTGCCTATGGCGTCAATCCCGACAGCGGACCGAGCCTTATTTTCGTGACGCTGCCAAATATTTTCAATCATATGCCGGCGGGACGGCTGTGGGGAAGCCTGTTCTTCGTCTTCATGTTTTTTGCCGCGTTTTCGACGGTTCTCGCCGTCTTTGAAAATATCATTTCCTGCTGTATGGATCTGTTCGGATGGGCCAGGAAAAAAGCCTGTTATATCAATATGCTGGCCGTCATCCTGCTGTCGCTGCCCTGCGCGGCCGGCTATAACCTGTTATCCGGTTTCCAGCCAAGAGGCGCCGGCTCGACCGTGCTCGATCTGGAAGATTTCATCGTAAGCAACCTGCTGCTGCCGCTCGGAAGCCTGACCTATGTCATTTTTGCGACAAACCGTTACGGCTGGGGTTTTAACAAACTCACCGCAGAAGCAAATCAGGGAAAAGGATTAAAAGTCGCCGGCTGGATGCGGCCGTATATGACGTATGTACTGCCCGTCATCGTGCTGATTGTTTTTTTAATGGGCCTCTGAAAAACATAAACGCAGACAGGGCAAGCGCCATCAACTCGGCCGCCGGCGTCGCAAGCCAGATACCGTTCACGCCCAGAATAAGCGGAAGGACAATCATAGTAATCAGCATGAATACAAATGATCTGGAAAATGCGAGAACCGCCGAAACAACGCCGTTGGATAAGGCGGTAAACATCCCGCTGGCAAATATATTAAACCCGATGAAAAGAAGCGCCGCGGTACATATCCGGTTTCCGGTTACGGCCAGTTCATATACCGGGTTATCCGGTCTCGCAAATACCGATACCAGCGGCTTTGTCAGAAGCAGAGAAGCCGCTGTCGTTACGACGGAAATAACGGCGATCACCTGCAGGCTTATGCCAACCAGTTTTTTCAGCTTTGCACGGTTTTTTTCTCCGTGGTAAAAACTGATCATTGGCGCGACTCCATAGGAATATCCTGTGTACAGAGAACTTGCGAACATCAGCACATACATAATAATCGTTACCGCCGCAACGCCGTCTTCGCCGACATAATGAAGCATCGTCCAGTTGAACATCATCGTAATAATTCCTGTCACAAGGGCAGTCGCCATTTCCGAACACCCGTTTGACGCCGCACTGATTAACACGCTAAGCCGGAATGCCGGTTTCTTAAAGTGGAGCAGGCTCTTTTTCCGGCTGAATACATACAATCCGGCGACGGCCGTCACGGAATATCCCAGGCCGGTTGCAACCGCCGCTCCGCTGATTCCCATATGAAAGCCGGCAATAAACACATAATCGAGCACCATGTTCAAAACACCGCCGGTCACGGAACAGATCAGGGAAAGCGCCGCTTTCTCGCTGGCGATCATATACAGCGTAAAATTGTTCATCAGAAGAATCGGTACGGTAAAGATCAGGTAACGGCTTAAATATTCCACACAGTACCCTTCCACAACCGCGGACAGATTCATTCCCGCGAAAATATGATCCATTGTCAGATAGCCAAGCACGCACATGACAATACCCACCAGCACATTCACAAGAATCAGAAACGTAAAATCCTCTTTGGCTTCTTCGCTCTTCCGCTCTCCCATCTTTTTCATAATAACCGCACTTCCGCCGGTGGCAAGCATCGTGGAAATGGCCGTCACAAGCTGGATTACGGGCGCGGTCAGATTGATCGCCGAAAGCGCATCCGTACCGATCAGATTCGACACGAACAGACCGTCCACCATCGTATAAAAAGACATAAAGACCGTCATCGCAATGGTCGGAATGGCAAATTTTAAAATATTTTTTAAGGTAACCGGTTTTAGATAAGCATTTTGATTTTCCATATGATTTCCTCCTTTTGTTCTGCTTTTCCCTTTCATTAGCAATATAATAGACCGTACAGTAACTGTACGGTCAAGGAGAAAATCATAAAAATCAAAAGCCTTCTTCTCTTCGCATTTTACGCATTTCCCGTCTCCTGATTCCCGCTTCCCATTCCGCTCTTTCCGCCTCCGTCTCGATCAGCAGCCCGGGCACTTCTACGGGATTTCCGTCCCCGTCAACCGCAACCAGCGTCAAATAAGCCCTGTTTATGGGTTTACGGATTCCGTCGATGCTTTCTATATAAGTGTCCACGCGCACCTCCATGGAGGTTCTGCCCACAAACGTCACCCTTCCGATCAACACGAGCAGATCTTTTAAATATGCGCCCCGGATGAATTTCAGATTGTCAACGGACGCCGTTATCACATCCCGCTGGGCATGCCGGATACCGACAAGGCCTGCCAGCTCGTCAATCCACTCCATCAATTTCCCGCCAAACAGCCTTCCGGCGCCGTTTAAATGCTCCGGCCTTACCTGATATACCTGTTCTATTCTGGATTCCGATACCTTCTTTTTCATATTGCTGCCCTTTCCCTTCTTTCAGACTTCAGTATTCCATACGCCCCGCACATAGCAAATCAGAAACAGCACAAATAGCAGCAGATTATGGGCGATCATGCAGGCCCATGCCCAAACCAGTCCAAGCCCCAAAAACTGTGTGCAGATAAAAGTTCCCAGAATACGGACAAGCCACATGCCAATCATATTATAGACAAAAGGCGCTTTTGTCTTTCCAATACCCATCATAAATCCTTCGACAATGATGGAAAATCCATAAAACGGCTCTGAAACCGCCACCATGCGGAGCACTGTTGTTCCTAATGAAATAACAGCCGTCTGGACAGAAAAAAGCCGCATCAAAAACGGTGCGGCCCAAAAAAGGCATGCACCGGAAATCGTCATCAAAACCATTTCAAGCGGAATAAATATGGATGCAAGCTGCTTCATGCGTTTTCCGTCGCGGGCTCCATAAGCATTGCCCGCCAGGGTTGCCGCCGCCGTCTGCATTCCATACCCCGGAATATAAAAAGCAGATTCTACCGTATTGGCAATCGTGTGCGCCGCCGTCGACACCTCGCCGAGCGAATTAATCATTGCCGCAAACGCCACATACCCGAGGGAAGTGCCAAAACGCTGCAGCATATTCGGAAACGCCACTTTCATACAGGGCTGCAGTATCTGCATATCCGGGGAAAATCTCTGTCCTTTCGGCGAAATCGTCCGATGCCGCCAGAGCACGCAGGTGATACAGATGCCTCCCGCCGTAAACGCAGCAGCGCTGGCAATGGCCGCCCCGATCACTCCAAGACCGGCTCCCCATACGGTAAACGAAACAGAAAAAAGAAAAACCTGCCGGGTCGGATAGATCAGGAGAAAATTCAGCATCACATTGATGAGATTCACAAACAGCCCGATCTTCATCGGCGACTTCGTATCCCCCGCGGAACGAAGCACCGTGCCGAAAATAATACTCGCTGTCCGCGGCAGCATCGGCAGATATAAAATCAGAAAATAGGCGGATGCCATTTCCTGTATTGCGGAATCCACCTGCATCCAGACGGGAATCATACCGCTTAACGATACCGTCAGCACCGTAAAGAAAACGCCCAGAATACCCGTAATCAGAACGGCCTGCGCCGACGCACGCTTCGCGGCAGTCCGATCACCTGCCCCGTCTGCTTTTGCTATATAAGAAAGAAATCCTACGCCCACCGCCGAAATCGTGCTGCCGATGAGCCAGTTGACCGTCCCGGTAGAACCTACGGCCGCAGTCGCCTGCGTCCCAAGCGCCCCCACCATTGCCGTATCGATATACTGAACGGCCGTCTGCATAAGCTGTTCCAGCATGGTCGGCCACGCAAGGGCCAGAATTGTGAACAGCATACTTTGACCGGACATCCGGTCCGTTATTTTTTTACCCATCATATTTTCATATCTGACGGTGCCTGATTAAAGGAAAATCTCACAATCCGGCTCCACTTTCCTGCAGGCCTTCAGAACGTCCTTCATTACGGTCTTCGGCTCCTGCCCTTCCTCAAATTCGACAATCATTTTCTGCGTCATGAAATTGACAGTAGCGCTCAGCACACCGGAAGTTTTACGGGCAGCATCTTCCATCAGATTTGCACAGTTCGCACAATCGACTTCAATTTGGTAAGTTTTTTTCATAGGGATAACGCCTCCTTGCAGATACTCTTTATTAGAATGAATGATTAAGTATTTGTTTAATCATCATGGACACAGTATAGTACAGACGCCGAAGCAAGTCAATGCGCCGGAAGCGTTCCCTGCCAAATGGGCGAAAAGTATTTCCAATCAGGCGAAAGCGGATTCGTTCTTACGTCTGAGAACTACAATGGGATCAATACCATCATATCCGATGGATTTCACGATACCTGATAACCTGCTCCCAATCCAGAATGCTCAGATAATGCGTTCCGTAACGGCAATGCCAGCCGATTTCCCCTTCCATGGATTCTCCCGCAATTCCCCACAGATGTTCTTCCCCGGCCGCATTTTTCCCTGCGCCCTCTTCCTCCTGAAACAGAATTTCCTCCGCTTCCTTTTTCCGGACGAGTCCCCGGGCTCCCAGCATACGATAGGCTTTGGTTCCGGCCGCACAGAAGAGATATTCCGACAGCGGATCCGCCCAGGAATCGCGGAGCGCCGAACCGATATACAGATGCCGGGGCGCCGTCAGGGCCGCCAGAAAATGCTGGTCAAAGGGCAGCTCATCAACCCGTTCCCGGTACTCGTACACGCCCGGACACAGCCATTCTCTGGAATGTTCTCTGTAAAGATCTTTCAGCTGTTCGCCTTTTTTCCCGCGAAACAGCGCCGCGCCGCTGGCCCCCGACTGGATGGCCGCGGTCAGCGAAAACCGTTCGTCAAAAGCCCCGGCCGCCAGCGCGGTTTTTCCGAGCCGGGAATGCCCCATTACGGCCACCCGCCCGATGTCCACCAAAGACGTCTGTTCCAGATAATCCATCACCCGGGACAGCCCAAAAGCCCACAGCGCCACTTTGCCGGCGCTGTGATGCGGATTTCTGGCTCCTGCCCTGCCCAGGCCGCTTTGAAAACGGTCCGGGCAGTCCGCCGCCATATCCTGATAAAACACATGCGCGATTCCATAACCCCGCTCCAGCACATATTCCCCGATGCCGTCCCCCGGTATGGATGTAAAGCCCGCATAGAGAAAGGTTCCCTTTTCCGTTCCCCCTCCCGGCTTTTTTTTGGGAAGTACGACCTGAAAGGGAAAGGACACCGGCTTTCCATAGACGGTTATCGTCGCCAGAATATGGTACAGGACCGCCCGGCCGCCATACGCGTCTTCCTCCTTCCCCGCTTCCCGGAAGCAAGTTTCGTATTCCGCAAACGGCATGCTCCCATAAAGTACATCCCGCAGGGTACGCGCGGTCTTTTCCCGTTGTTTTCCAGATTCGCTTTCCGCCTGATCTTTCTTCATAAAATCCGGAAGGTTCCTTTTTGCCAGTTCTTTTTCTATCCGGTCCATCCAAACACCCACGCCTTTCTTTATTCCCGCGCAATCCGTATTGCCTGAATAACTGCCTGATTGCTATATACTTTCGGGAAAGCAATCCGAATCGTTCCCTGCGCCGCCGAAACATGTATCTGTTTTCTCAGCGCCTTCCCCGCACCTCCGGCTTCTTTCCAGATATCCAGCTTATTGATATACGTTTTACCGTTTATTGATACGTCAAACAGTCTCCATCCTTCTGCGTGTTCTCCAGACGTCCCGTACCAGGGCTCCAGAAAATACAGTTCCACGAGATAATTGCCCTCTTTTACCGGAAACGTATACGTCAGCCGGTCGCGGCCAAAACGGAACTGTCGGAAAAGTTCCGCCTCTTCTGTATTTTCAACCGCATCATACATTTCCGCAAAGCTTCCGATCTCATCTTCCACATGGTCGAAGTCCATTCCCCATGACTGCCATCCCCAGCCGCCTTCTTCGTATTTCCGGTCTTCCATCCAGATTCGTCCGCCGGCATCCCGATAGTCGGCCCCGCCGCAGTTTACGCGGTAACAGTCATCGGGCTGCGATGATACGATATCATCCTGCCGGGCGATGCCTTCCCCGGAGGAACAGGCCGCTCTTTCCGGAAGCGGTAAGGCCGGAAAAAAGATCCGGTCGGTAACGACATGCTTTCCGTCCACATATCCCTTCGCTGTGAGAACCCCCCATTTTACGGGCACCTGCCTGAAAATCAGGTGGGTTCCTTTTTCCCCCGTTTTCTGCCGCCCCAGCAATATTTCCCCGAAATCGTTATAGAGTTCCGCCTCTTCACAGTTTGTATAAACCGCGATATCCGCCTCCGTTTCCGTCTGAAAACGGTCCGGCCAGGAATGGGAAGCAATATAGAGTACCGCCGCTTCCCGGGGTGAAGTGTAGTTTGCCCGGTACATATAATAGGCATCCGTCGGTTCTCCCCAGCAGGTAAACAGCCCTTTGCTGTTCACCACGCCTATCCGGTTAGAGCCTTTGCCGTCCAGACAGTACAGAAGTTCTCTGCCCGGATTGGCATGACTCGTAAAAATCCACTGGAAATGGCCGTAACAGTATTCCCGCACCTTTTCCGCTTCCCGTACCTTCGTTTCCAGGCAATAGGTAAACAGTTCTTCCGGTACATCTCCTCCGCTGTTCTGCAAAGGTTCCATATCCCCTTCCCGGTGGCTTCCCCGCACGCGGTATTGCCCATACTCTCCCACCAGCTGCATTTTAACCAGTTCTTTCCCGTAGTTTTCAACGCTTCCGCCGTAAGTCCCGGACCAGTTCTGAGGGATGTTCCAGTCGCTTCCCGTTCCGCCGTTGCATGTGACCACCTTCCGCTGCTCCGGCGAAGAGGCATCCATCTCATGAATCAGCTCCGTCACGGTTCTGGTGAAATCAGAAGGAAGCATGGATTCGTTCTGAATGCTCCAGAGAATGACCGCGGGGGAATTCCTCCGCTCCAGCATCCACTCCTTTGTCAGCCGCAGGAAATTCTCCCGGAAGGCTTCCGAATCAAAGTATATATGCGCCCCCATCTGGGCCCAGTACAGGATACCGTTCTGCTCGCAGTATTCCAGGTAACGCAGATTATGCGGACAATGCGCTTCCCGGAAAGCATTAAAGCCGGCGGCACGAAACATCTGCATTCTCGTCCGTATCATTTCTCTGCCGAAAGCATGGTCGTTTCCAAGTTCATGCTCGTATTCACAGGAACCGTTCAGGAAATAATGCCGGCCGTTAATGAGCAGACGTTTTTTTACGCCATGCGGGCCCGCCTCCCGTTCCACATATGCGTTTCCCTTATTGGCCATGCCTTCGCATGCGCAGATGGCAAAAGAGGTGCTCGTCTGGCAGTATTCCTTCAAATCCTCATCCACGCCGCGGACCGTGCTGATCACGTTATGAAGAAACGGATTTTCTCTGGACCAGAGGTCGGGAAATGTCAGCGGCTCGCAAATCTGGCTGATACGTATCTCCTCTCCGGCTTCCAGTTCCGCCGGCGTAATCAGATTGGCGATGGATTTCGTCCGGTTGTATGTCTGTACAAAGGATTCCAGCTGAATCCGGTGTTTCTCCTTCGTCCGGTTTTTAACGGTCGTTTCGATCGCAAGGACGACTCTTTCGGGGGCAAATTCCCGGATATATACCGCCACGCCTCCCGCGATCACGGCGACGTCGGATTCTTCGCTTCCGCGCAGATATTCCACGAAATTGCGATTCTCCTGTCCGGGTTTTTCATCCAGCCGCTTTTCATCGATCATCCTGTTTTTCTGACTGTCGAAATTTTCCCATGTGATTTCCCGGAAACCGAAGCTGTTCTCCACACAATCCAGCTTTTCCCCTCCCTTCCACACGGTCGTTCTGACACGGTATAAAACCGGCGCGTCCGGATACCACAAAGACAGTTCCTCCTGATGCTCCATCGTCTGTGTGATACCGCCCTCTTCGCCGGCTCCCAGAAGCATTTCCTTCCTGTCTGTCCGCAAAACCCGTCCGTCGGGCGCCAACAGCTCCTGGCACACCGTCACACAACATTCTTCCGCTCCCAGATTCACGAGCGTGCTTTCAATTCTGATATCGGAACCGGCGCCGTGCAGATTGGGCGTCGTAATACAGACGCCGAAGGGACTCACGCGGACTTCACCGGTCACCTGAATATGTACCGGCCGGAAAATTCCCAGAGGCTGCGAACCCTCCGAATTGGGCGTGCCGAAACAGCCCCCGCATATCCACGGGAGGTCCCTGATTTTTTCCGGGTGGCTCGCCCGCACCCGGATTACATTCGGTTTATCCGCATTCAGATAAGGCGTCAGCTCTTCCTGAAAACAGGTTCTGCCGCCCTGATGGGAGCCGAGATACGTTTCATTCAGCCAGACATCGGCATAAGCGCTGACGCCTTCAAAGAAAAGAAAGACCCTCTTTCCTTCCCATTCCCGGCGATATTCCAGCGTTTTCCGATACCATGCCGTCCCGTGCAGATTGCCGTGGGAAACCCGGTGGTATCCGTGGTACTGTTCCCAGTTATGCGGAACGGAAACCAATTTCCATTTCTCATCCCCGGCATCCGGCGGCGCCGAATCCGTATCCGAAGCCGCCCATATTGTTTCCCAGCCTTCATTGACTGTCACACTTTCCCGATATTCCATACTCAATCAGTCCTGCCTTTCTCTCAGTCTGTAACCGCCGCTTCCTCTTGTCCGCCTTCCCGGGTGTCCTCACTTCTTATCCGCCATGTTTTCACGGAAGAAAGGGCGGAATGCAGCGTGTCTTTTTCACTTAACCCTGTGACAAACCGGCTGTGTGCCAGAAAAGGCTGACGCACGCCGGCAACGGTACCGATGACCCACAGATTTTCCGATTGAAGGCGGTAAATTTCCCGCCCGGCCCGGTATCGTTCTTCGTCCGTCTCCGCCGTTTTCAGCCGGTCGCGGAGCGCATACAGCTTCTTTATTTCCGGAACCGGCTCCACGCCCTCTTCTCCTCCTGTTTCATACCATCGCCAGTACAGCGGGCTGGAATCGCTTAATCCTCCGATCTGATAAGGAATAAAAGGATCGTCTCCCGGCTGTTCCCACACCATAAAAATATGCCGGTTCCGCACCTGATAATCCCCCATTCCGGAACCGTCGTGAAGCCTGACGATTTCCAGTTTTATTCCAATCCCGGCGAGGCTCTTTTCCAGAAAAGAAACCGCCTCGTCCGCCAGGGGCGTTACCGGATAATAAACAAGCTCCAGACAGGCCGGCTCCCCGTTCGGAAAACGGCGTACATCGTCGTTGCCGGCCGGGAAACAGATTCCCATCTGCTCCAGGAGATTCTCCGCTTTGCCCGGATCGTATCCCGCATGTTTCCGGCAGAATCCTTCCTCATAATAGGGTCTGTATGATTCCGGCGCGATCTGTGCGGGCGTTCCGTCCCCTCCGAATACTTCATCCCGCATCTTGTTCCGGTCCAGAGACAGGGAAACGGCCAGCCGGAAACGAAGATCCTGTACATACGGGCGAAGCCATTCCTGTTCCGGACATAAATTCACAAGAAAAACCGTCTGCTGTACCTGCCAGGGCCTTAAACGCAGCATGGTATATTCTTTCCGAACCGTTTCCGGCAAAAGTCCCGCGTCCGTGCACTTGAGAAAACAGCCCGTCAGGCCGCACGCGCCCCGCAGCAGCGCATCCGTCAGTTCTTCTTCGGACCGGTAACGCTGTCTGACAATTTTTTCGATATAAGGGAGCCTGACGCCTTCCTGATCTTTCTCATAATAATAAGGATTTCCGGATAAGACGGAGCGTTCCGGCGTGGAAATGCTCTCGTATATCCATGGATCCAGCGAAGGATATTCCCAGATGCGCAAAATCCGTTCCGGCATAAAATATCCGGCTTCCCTGACCGGCGGATCTACTGCGTGATAATAAACATCCCAGGGCTTACCGTCAAATCCGTCCGAACGCATCTTTTCCGCCAGCTTCTCTTTTTCCTGATAACGGTAATGAAACTGTTTCAGATAATGGGCCGGCTTTATCAGCATCTGCCATCTGGCGGACCGCACCTGCATCTTCGTAAAACCGTAACAGGGAATGGAAAATTCCAGCGTAAAACGCCTTTCATCCGTGATATGGAGTCTGACGGGCCGATCGCCCCAGTATATCCATTCCCATTCCGGAAGCATGATCTTTGCGTTGCGGGAATTGGTAAGATATTTCTGCAGTTCCGGCAAGAGCAGAACGTCCTCCAGCGCATAACGCACATCTTCCGTCGTAACGGGCTGTCCGTCGGACCACCGAAGTCCCTCCCGAATCCGGTAAGAATGACGCCGGCCGGAAGAATCGACCGCATAATCGTCCAGGATACCGGGCAGGATTTTTCCGTCAATCCTGCTGTAATGATGCCAGTACCGCCTGTCTTCCGTTTCCAGCAGGCAGGCTTCGTTGATGAACCTGAGATAATGGCAGAATCCCGGCGTTATCTCCGCCAGATGCAGCTGCCCGCCCCCCTCGTCCGTCTTTGTTTCATACCCGTTCATATCCCGGGCCTTCTTTTCATGCCCGTTCGCGTTTCCCGCGTTTTCTGTCTTTTCTTCCTTTGTTCTCATTCCTTCTGTTCTCCTCCGTCTGTCTGTCAAAAGGGAAGCCGCACGCAGGCGCCGCAGGTTCCTTTTCTTCCGATGAACCCGCCGTGCCTAACCTTTAATGGAACCGATCATCACGCCCTTGACGAAATATTTCTGGATGAAAGGATAAATAACGGCAATCGGCACCATCGCAACCACGATCAGCGCATATTTGATGACGTTGGCAATCCGCGCGATCTGCATCTGTAATTCCGGGTCCGTCACGGTGGACGGGTCTATCTGGCTGGCTATCAGAATCTGCTTTAACACGATCGGCAGAGAATATTTTTCCTTATCGTTCAAATACAACATCGCATTAAAATAAGAGTTCCAGTTCGCCACGCCGTAAAACAGCACCAAAACCGCAATAACAGCGCCGGAAAGCGGCAGAACGATTTTCAGAAAAAATTTGATGTCCCCGCATCCGTCCATTTTGGCCGCTTCATGCAGTTCCTTCGGAATATTGGACTGTATGAAGGTTCTTGCGATAATCAGATTATAAGCGCTGACCGCGCCGGGCAGAACCATCGCCCACATCGTATTCATCAGATGAAGATTGCGGACCAGTATGTAATTCGGAATGATACCGCCTCCGAAAAACATGGTAAATGTAAATAAAAACATGATCTTATTAATGCCCGGCACTTCCACCCTTGTCAGCGCGTAAGCGGCACACATGGTCAGTGTGACGTTAATAACCGTTCCCACGAACGTATACAGAAAAGAATTTTTAAAACCGGTCAGCACCTGTGAATTGTGAAAAACCGTATTATAACCGTCCAGGCTGAAATCCACAGGCCAGAGAAAAACCTTTCCCGCCGTTACCGCATCCCCCGAAGAAAAGGACGCCGCAATCACAAAAATGACCGGATACAGCACGACCAGGAAGAAGACCGTGATGATAATGCCCGTAATACCATAAAATAAAAAGTCCGAGGACCCTGTTGTTTTCCTGTACTTTCTCATACAAATCTCCTCTTAAAAGATTGAATCGCTGGTCAGCTTTTTGCTGATCGTATTGACGATCATGAGCAGAATAAAATTGATAACCGAATTGAACATACCGATCGCAGTGGACAGCGAAAAATCGCCAATCCCTTTTTGCAGTCCGACTTTATACACATACGTCGATATGACTTCACTGTATGCAATATTCAGATCGTTCTGCATCAGCAAAGCTTTTTCGAAGCTCACGTTCATGATGCCGCCTGCCGCTAAAATCAGCATAATCACAGCGGTTGGACGGATACAGGGCCAGTCGACGTATAAAAGCCGCTGGAACCTTGTTGCCCCGTCAATACAGGCCGCCTCATGCAGGCTCTGATCCACGCTCGACAGCGCGGCAATATATATAATCGCGTTATATCCGGTGCTTTGCCAGATGCCGGACCATACGAAAATATGCTTAAATAAACTTCCTTTGGCCAGAATATCTTCCGCAGTCTGACCCGTAAAAAACATATAAAGGTTTCCATAAATCCCGGTACGGTTGTTCAAAATCTGTATGATAATACCCACCATGACAACGGTAGAGATAAAATGGGGTATGTAAGTGACGCTCTGTACCACCTTTGCGTAACGCTTTTTGGGAAAAGCATTCAAAAGCAATGCGAACAGAATCGGTATCGGGAATCCCACCAAAAGGGAATATACGGCAAGAACCAGTGTGTTGCGCAGAACAATCGGGAATTTATAGGAAGAAAAAAAGGTCTTAAAATTCTGAAAACCTACCCACGCGCTCCCCCAGATTCCATCGGCAATCGTATAATCCTTAAAGGCCAGCACCAATCCGCCCATGGGCACATAGCAGAAAATAACCAGATAAACGAGCGGGAGCAGGAGCAGCAAATAAACCTGCCATCCCGCCGCGATTCTCTTACGAAGGCTTTTCTTCGATGGAGTTTTCCGTCTTTCTTTACTCATGCAGTTCCTTTCCTCTCTTTTCACTGTATGCGAAGGCTTTCGTTGTACAAAACAGACAATCGCCGCAGGGCATCGCTGCACTGTCGCCCACAGCGGTGCTAAGACGCCGGAGTACGGCATCCAGGCACCGGCGGCGGCACAGCGCCCTGCTTATGATTTGTCCGTTTTCACAACTTCTGTCCTGAAATAATGAATTTCGCAATTACCTGCTTATTCGGCCGCCATTCTGTCGTATGCGCTCTGTGCTGTCTCAAGCAGCTGCTGCAATCCCATGTTGTCAAGTTCCGTCAGATAATTATCCCAATCGGATAACGGACGGTTTCCTGTGACAAATTCCGCAAGGCTGCTGGTAACATAGGTGGAAATATCCGTTGCGATATCCGCGATCGCTTCCGCTTCTTCTCCCGTGTAAGCCAGAGTCGGCAGCAATTCGGGATGTTCTTCATAATACAGATCGAAAGAGGTTGACCGTAAAACCGCATTCCGATTGTCATCACCCTCCTGCAGGGAATCCATGCTCCGGTAATCATGTACGCTCAGGTAGTTCGGGCAGGCATGATACCAGTGTTTGTTCTGTACTTTCGACCACTGGTTTTCCAGAATAGCGAGTTCACAGGGGATCCCGAGGGCATCTTCATACAATCCAACCTTTTTGGAAGTTTCCGCTTCCTCCTTAGACCAGTCCACGCCCTCTTCTCCGTAACGCGTTGTGAGGGATACGTCTTTGCGGTAGAAGAAATCGCCGACCTTCATTGCCAGCTCTACGTCTTCACAGTCTTTCGTAATGTTGTAATAGAAATTAGGATTGTACTCAAAGGTCGCGCTGTACGCCACGCCTTCCGGTCCTTTTAAAGGCGCCATCAGTTCAAATTCCTGGAAATTTTCGGAATCCAGGCCGTTTGTCCAGTAACCCCAGCCGCCGACGCATACACAGCCGACGATATTCGGGCTCTGATCGAGCAATGCCGTAAACTGTGTGGCATCCATCGTAAACATGGACGGGTCTAAAAGGCCTTCCGCATTCAGTTCACTCATAAATTCCAGTCCGGCTTTCCACTCCGGCGTTGCAAACGGCGCGATCACCGTTTTTCCGTCTTCTGCAAGCGCCAGCCCGTTATTTGCCTGGTCCCCGTTATAGAAAATGAAAGAATTCATGATGTAGTAAGGCGTAAAACATCCCCATGCGGCGCTCGGAACGCTTCCCGTAATGGCAATCTCATCGTTTACGCCGTTCCCGTTCGGGTCCTGTGTTGCAAATGCTTCACACACCGCTTTCAGCTCTTCCGTTGTCGTCGGTACGGAAAGCCCCAGCGTATCCAGCCATGTCTTATTAATCCAGCACCGGTAAGGCGTCATATTGAAATCTTCCGGCGAATAGTCGGCCAGCGTATAAATATTGCCGTCCGCGCTCGTAATCGCCTGTAAGATTGCCTCTTTTCCCTCATCGTCCATCGCGTTAAAATGAGGCGTTGCTTCCGCATCATACAGATAGTCGTTCATCGGAATGAAAACACCGTTCTTACCATACTCCAACACTTCCAGGCTTGTCAGGTTCATGCAGACTACATCGGGCATTTTTTCCCCGGAACTTGCCATCAGGGATAATTTCGATTTCGCATCGTTAATAGCCGTAGGAAGCAGCAGAAATTCAAGCTCCACATCGCATTCTTCTTCGATCATCAATGTCAGATAGTTGGTATCGTAATCTTCCACATTAGCATCCTGGGGAATTGCGATCGTCAATGTCTTTTTTCCGGAGGATTCCCCGCCGTCCGCGGCTTCCCCGCTCCCCGCGGTATCGCCTGTGCTTTCCGCTGCCGCCGTGGATGTATCCGAACCCGCATCGCCCGAAGCGCTTCCGCCGGAGCCGCAGCCGGCCAGCAAGCCGATACACATGACTGCACTTAATAAAATGCTGATACTTTTCTTTTTCATATTGTACCTCCTGAGTTAAAATAGTTAGTAGTTTCTCCGCGATGATACTGCCCTCGCTTTGTCTTTTTCACCATATCACACTTTGAAAAGCATTCCTAATCTCAATATACGGATCAATCTCCTATTTAGTAATAATCCCAAAAAAAGACTGAAATCATTCCAGTCTTTTTTTGCAATTCCTGTTATTCAATTTATGAAAAGCCTCTCAAAAAGTAAGATTTTACATCAAAAACCCTGCTTTTTCCGGTATGTTCCGGGCGAAACACCGGTTTTTTTATTGAACACCCGGTAGAAACTGTTCAGGGAGCCGAAGCCGGCCATACCGGCTATCTGTTCGTTGCTGTAATCCGTTTCCGACAAAAGTTCCTTCGCCTTTTCGACGCGCATCTCTTCTATATATTTGGCGAATGTTTTGCCGGTCTGTTCCTTCAGAAACTGTATCAGGTATTTTTCCGATATTTTCATATTTTCGCTGACCATAGCCGTCGATAAATTGGGATTCCGGTAGTTTTCATGAATATACCCGATAATGTTTTCTTTTAAGAGGTTATTGTGACTCCGCTTGTTCTTCTCGTTTATCGCAAACAAACAGGAGGCGGCCTGTTTCAGTTCTTCCACGCGTTCTTCAAAGCTGTTGCGCTCGCTCCAGTTATCCATCCGCAGATCCGCCGCCTGTATGGACAGATCCGCCGCAGCGCAGACAATCGTATGCCGGATAGAATAACAGATTTCCTGCATATTTTTTTCATACAGGTATGGACTCACCCGGTAATGGCGCATCAGTTTGTCCATCGTTTCCATAAAAGTCTGTTCTTTCCCGCTCAAAAGATACTGATAAAGTTTGTCCACGAAATGGATATTCACAAGATTGTCTCCCGTGCTGTTGAGCAGATCGGCGTAATACCCGATCGTGTTCAAATGTTCCCTTGTATAGCTGTTGAGCGCCTGTCTGGCCTGCAGATAGCAGGAATGGATATCCGTAAACTCCATCCCGATTCCGCTGACGCCGATATGGAAAACGTTTCCGACTTCCTTTGTCACCTCCCGCAGAAACTGTCCCAGTTTATCGGAGTCTTCCCATTTTCTGATCAGCGCGTTCTCCTCGACGCCCACAAGGAAACTCAATTCGTTCATTGCCGTCTGCGCCCTTAAATACGCGCCGTTAATATAAGCGCCGGCCATCTGGTCCATCACATAAAAAGTATCCAGCAGCACTTCCGCATCCTCTTCCTCGCATAAAACAACCAGCACATAAAAATACCGGATTTCTTCCGGAATCATTTTCCGGCATAATTCCTGTTTCTTCGGCGAGGTGATTTCCCATACAAACATCTGTTCCAGAATATTGTTATTCATCTGAACGCGCAGCTCCGACAGGGCTTTCTGATATTCATCCCTGGAATCGGCAATCATGCCCACCTTTTCCCGGATAAACTGATATTCGTTGCCCGCCACATATTTTGATTCGACCCATTCGTAAATATTATCCAAAAGCCCCTGTACGGATGCGGATTTCTGATAACTGAACAGAATGACAATCAAAATGCTGATGACCACCGCAAATAACAGCACGCTTAAATTTACGCTGAGCAGACGGATTGTCTGCCGCTGTACCTGTCTGGCCGGAATCGCGGAAATAATGGAATTTCTGTTAAATGTCTCCATCGTTTTCTGCAAATAATACTGGGAACCGCAAATAGCGTACATCCTGCTCTTTTCTATGTTCTGGTCCAGATACCCGTTCAGTTCTTCCGCCCCGTCTCCGTATACGTTCAGCGGATTGCCGTATTTGTCGGAAATGCAGATCAGGTTGTCTTTCTGATTATCGGTAAACAGCTTACCGTAAAGATCTTTTTCGTCTATTACGAATACAAACGCCACCGACTGATCGACAATCCGGTTCATATAAGCCTTTGCAACGACGACGAGCGGATTCTTCAGTTCTTTTATCCTGCCGTCAAATACGGTCACTTCGGGATAGGAAACACAGGTAACATAATCCGAAAAACCCATGATCTCGTTTTTAAACTCTTCCGCCGTTTTACCCGCCACCTCAAAATATTTTCCGTAATATTCGCCGAAATCGGCGGCTACCTGTGCCGTGGAGACAAAGGCCGGATTATGCTGGAACAAAATAAATCCCGTGCCGGATATATTGGCGATCGTCTGGACATTAAACAATTCTTTCTGCAGATAATTCATTTCCACATACTTATCCGCGGATAATGTCTCTCCATGGTACTTATTCAGCGCCTGAAGCGAAACGTTGGAACGAAGCGCGGAAGAAATAGAGGAGATCGTGTTCAGCAATTCCTCCAGTTCTCCCCGGCTCTCGTTTAACATCGTTTCGTTCTGCCCGATAATATTGCTTTTCTCCAGATGATACGTATACAGTATATCCACGAGGCAGCTTGCCAGAATAACAACGATCAGGCTCAGATTCATGATAAAATACTTCAAAAACAGTTTATTTTTCATATTTCTTTCCGCATGAAACGATATCCCCCTGTTCCCCGCAGATTTCCACTGTATACTCCGCTTCCTGCCAGCCGGGATAATCGCCCTTTCGTGATTTTACTTCCAAAGTACGAAGCCGTTCATTCCAAAAGAAAGTCGTCATAACAAATGCGCCGGTTTCAAATCCATAGGTCTCCCCTTCGTCTTCATATAATGTAAATTCCGCGTCCGCTCCGGGATATACGCAGATCTTCATCGGTTCTTCAGGTTTTTGTCCCGCATATTGAATCCCCCTGACCGTCGGAAGAATGGAACCCGCCTTTACGAATATCGGAATGATGTCGATTGGCGCCTCCGCCTCCACCGTCTGTCCGCCCTCATAATACCGGTTTGTCCAGTAATCATACCAGCCGCATCCTTCCGGCAGATAACATTTCCGGCTTTTTTTACGGGAAAGTTCACGGGAGGCGGATTCATAGTACATCGGTTCCGTCACGGCGCAGATCAAAAGCGCCGGCCCGAACATAAACTCATCGGTGATTCCCGCCGCGGTTTTGTCCTGCGGGAAATCGAACAGCAGACTGCGCATCATGGTGCCGTCTTCGAAATGCACCGCTCCGGCCATCGAATAAACATAGGGCATCAAATGATAACGAAGCCTGATGAACCTGGCTATTGCGTCATAAAACATCGTCCCCGGTTCCCCGAAATTCCATATCTCGCGCGGCGTATCCGTGCCATGAGAACGGAACATCGGGAGAAACGCGCCCACCTGTAACCATCTGGTATAAAGCTCACAGTATCCCTTATCGCTGACACCTTCGTCATATTTTCCCTGCCAGAACCATTTCGGCGACGCGTCCGTACTGCAACCGCATCCCCTGTTCTGCCATTTTTCCCCTACCGTAAAAAATCCGCCGATGTCGAAGGTCCAATAAGGATATCCGGAAAGCCCCATATTCAATCCTTCTTTAATCTGCGTGCGCAGAGTCTCCCAGGATGCGCATGTATCGCCGGACCAGAGCATGGCGCCGTACTTCTGTCCGGAAGCATAGCCGGAGCGGGTCAGGTTTAAGACACGCTTATCCGGACAGTCCCTGCGCTGGTTTTCATAGATTCCTTTCGCATGCTGGAGGGCGAACGCATTCGCCACGGCGGCGTCCAGATATTTCTTATGCTCGTTTCCCACCAGAACGTAACGTTCCCAGGGCTCTCTCTTTACCTCTCCGTTCCAGTCCGGGCCGGAAAAAGGCTCCGTGGAATCGCACCACCAGGACTCAAACCCCTGATCGAAAAGGCCCTCCTTTGCCTGCTCCCAGTACATCCGTCTGGCCCGTTCGTCAAACGCGTTATAAGTGCTTAAATCGTTCAGCAGATACCCGGCTTCCAGAAACTGCGTATGGTTTTTACCGCCGAAATTCATATTCGGCCATACGGACACCATCGTATGCGCGTGCATCCGGTTGATTTGTGCCGCACACGCTCTCATATCCCCATAGCGGTTCCCGTCGAGAATTTTTTCACCCCAGTTTCCCGGCTCCCATGTGTTCCAGTCCTGCACCACCAAATCCAGCGGAATCTGCTCTTTCCGGTATCTCTCTACCACATCCGTCAGCTCGCGCCCCGTATAATACTGCTCTTTGGACTGCACATAACCATAGGCCCATTTGGGTAAAAGCTGCGCCTTTCCGGTCAGATACCGATATCCCCGGATAATGCCATCCATACTGCCGCCTCCCAGAAAGTAGGTATCGATCTGGTCTACGGTATCCAGAAACAGATAAGAGTCTTTTGCCTCCTTTTCCTTTTGGTCGGAAACTTCATCGTGAAATACCATCAGGGAACAGCAGTCCACCAGCACGCCGTATCCCCTGTCCGACACAAACATGGGCATCGGTATACGCATATTATGCTGATAAAGATACTGATTATGCCCCCTGTAATTATAAATTCCCTCTTCGGCCTGCCCCAGCCCGTAGATGCCTTCGTCTTCTTCCCATTGAAAAAAGATTCTGCCGCGGTAAGCCTTTCTGTCCGCCGTCTCTTTCAGATTTTTTATAAAATTCCGCTCGCCGTCCACGGTTTTCACGCGATGGATTACCGGTTCTTCATCGCCCGTCGTATAGCGGAACACGTCCGTTTCCGACAGTTCCCTTCCCCTTTCCCGGGCCCATGCGGAGCCGTCCGCATGCTGCCAGAAAACCGCTCCGTCATCCAACAGGATTTTCACCCGGACGCCGGCCGTTTTCAGGCATACGGATTCCTCATCCCGGCACACTTCAAACTTTACCGGCGGATATTCTCCTTTCCCGACAAAATCCTCAATGATAAGGGAACCCGTATCTTCTGCGATTTCCTTTTTGGAAGTAATGCACCGGATGATTTCCGCCGTCACCGGAATCAGGCGGTAATTGCATTTTCCGGCCTGTACCTCCACATAAGTATCCGTTACCGTTATATTTTTCATATTCTGCCCCTTTCCGCTCCGCTTCTTTTCGTGCAATCTATGCTTTTTTTCTGCCCGGCTTTTAACGAAACCCGAAACGTTTCGCCGTTTGCCAGGACAAAAATCTCCTTATCTTTCCCTGCACAAAACTCCGCCCGCAAAACCGCAGCGTCCTTCCATGCAAAACTCACTTCGATATTCCCTCTTGCCAACAGTCCTTTCACGGCGCCTTCTCTCAGTTCCGCCGGCATGGCGGGAAGCAGATGGATAAACTGAAGATGGCTCTGCATCATCATTTCCGTCATTCCCATCGTAAGGCCTGTATTGCCGTCCAGCTCATATACATGATCGAAAGCGCCGGCCCCCCGCGTCGGCGGATGGTATACCAGGCCGTTCGGTTCCAGCAGTTTATGCGTCAATGCCTGCAAATGCCTGTACGCCTCTTTTCCATTCCATAATCTGCACTCATATAAAAACAGCAGGCATCTCGCCCATCCCGTATCCTCCCAGCCGCTTTCCGGCGCCAGCTTCTGCCGGATGGATTCCCCGGCCGCCGCGCATAAGTCGGGCGTATCGACCGGATTGATCTGCGCGAAGGGAAAAACGCCCAGCAGATGGCTTGTATGCCGGTGCTGTTTATCCGGTACCGCAAAATCCGCCGCGTATTCCGCAATCGTTCCGTCCTCCGACACCCGGTAAGGCAGAAGTTTTTTCTTTTTCTCCGCGATGCTGCAAAGCAGGGCATCGTCCCGCATCCCAAGCCGCTCCGCCATCTGCTCATAAATGTCGAACAATTCCCGGATCATCAGAATTTCATAGGTACAGCCGCTGCTGATCTGATAAGTTTTCCCCTCCCACAAAAAACTGTTTTCCGGCGATATGGAAGGCCCGCAGGAATAGTAACCGCTTTCCGTTTCAAACACATAGCCGTCAAAAAAGAGCGCCGCTTCCCGGAAGACCGGAACTATGGCCCGCAGATAATCTTCCTCCTCCGTATACAGATAATTTTCCCACAGCTGCGTAATCAGCCACAGGCCGCCGGTAGGACATGGCGCGAGCGGCGCGGCCCAATAAGGCTGTGCATACCCAAAGGCATTTGACACGATTTCCCCCGCCCAGCCTTTTAACCCATAAAATGCTTCCGCCGTCTTTCTGCCCTCCGGAATAAGCAGCTCCTCTATCCACCGTTCCAGCGCAGGCGCGCATTCCCGCAGACGGCAGGCATTTAGAATCCAATAATTCATCTGGGTATTGATGTCCAGGTGCATATCGCATGTCCACCCGATGCGGCAGGCCACGTTATCGTTCCATATCCCCTGTAAATGCGCCGGAAGCACGGAATCCTCCCTTGACGAAGAAAGCAGCAGATACCGCCCGTACTGATAAAGAAAAACAAGCCGTTCCGCTTCCGGCGTTTCTCCAAGTTCAAGGGATACGCGGTTCATATGCGCTTTTATGTCCGCGGCATGATCTTCCATCAATTCCCCGAAACGTTTCGCCGGTTTTTGCAAAAAGATGTTTCTCCACGTTCCTTCCGGCTCCAGCCCCGCCTTTTCCCTGAAATCCGTCTTCATATCGAGATAAACATACAGTTCCGACGCACGGACGGCTTTCAGCCCGCCCGGCCCGCAATGTGTTTCCCCATCCGCGCTCACCCAGGCTTTCCCGGAAAGCGTTACGCCGCATTGCGTATCACAGTGCATCGTCTCTTTGGCATGTTCCGTAAAATCTATTCCGCTTTCCGTATAAACAGTCTCTTTGCTCCCCTGCTCCCCCTGCCATCTGATATCGGCGTCAAAAGGACGCTCCCCCCGTATCCGCATGGCAAAAACATGATCGGGATGGGACAGGAAAATCGTCTCTTCGATCTGAAATCCGCCGCCGCTTTCATAGCGGCATGAGGCAATTCCCTGCCCGATATCAAGAGACCGCTCCGCCAGACGTACCGCGCCGTTTTCGTTTCCGTAATGAAGGTACAAAGTCCCGACCGGAAGGGCCGTTCCGTAATTTCCCCGTTTTCCGATAAACTTCCGGGCTTCCAGATGTACTTTTTCGTAATCATCGGCCGCCGCGGCTTCCCGCATTTTCCGAAAAGCCGCCGCATCTTTCGGCCCGGCCGCATCTTCTTTTTTCCCGCTGAAAAAAGTATTCTCCGTAAATACAATCTTCTCTTCCGGCGCCGTTCCGTAGACCATCGCTCCGATTCTGCCGTTTCCGAGCGGGAAAGCCTCTCCGAATCTTTCCGCGCACGTTTTTGAACTGATCCGCTCTTTTTCCATGGTTATCATCATACGTTTCTCCCCGTCTTTGTATCCTGCGCGGCCCCCGCTTTCAGCCCTCGTCCAAAAGCTCCTTCTTCCGCCGTATCATCTCATCGATTCTTTCGATATACAGTTCCACGTCTTTTACCGTATCGCATCGTCTGATCAGCCCGTCGGGATAAACCCTCTTCGTGACGGTTCCGGCGCCGAGCGCAATGATGCTCTGCACTTCCTCCATGATCAGTATATTATAAATCCCATATTTTCCTTCTTTCGCATAGCCGACGTTTTCAAAGTTGCCCGACATGTTTTTCTGCCGGTAAAGATAATAAGGCGCCATCCCCATGCTCCGCGCGCCGTTTTCCGCAATCCGCATCGTCTCTTCCGTATTGCACAGCGTTGAAATACCGTTCGCCGTTATCCAGTCCGCCAGCCGGGAAGCCCGCTTCACCGCGAGCGAATGCACCGTCAGGCTGTCCGGCCCGAGCGCCCGTATGTCCTCGATCGTTTTGCTCACATCTTCCGCCGTTTCCCCGGGCAGGCCCAGAATGATGTCCATATTGATATTCCCAAAGCCGGCTTCCCTGGCCATGAAAAAGGCATCTCTGACCTGCTCCACCGTATGGCGTCTGCCGATCAGCTGCAGCGTTTCCTGTTTCATCGTCTGCGGATTGACGGAAATCCGGCTCACACCGTGCCGGTAAAGCACGCGCAGTTTTTCCTCCGTTATGCTGTCGGCCCGGCCCGCCTCGACCGTAAATTCCTGCACCGTCGTAAAATCAAACGAAGCTTTCAGTTTTGCAAGCAGTCTGTCCAGCTCATCCGCCGACAAAGACGTTGGCGTGCCCCCGCCGATATAAACGGTATCCAGAATCCGTTCCCGGTACGCGTCCGCAATGTAGTCGATTTCCTTTTCCAGCGCGTCCAGATAATCCGACACCCGCGTCTTCCAGGCGCTGATCGGAAAAGATGTAAAGGAGCAGTACAGACAGGTGGTCGGGCAAAAGGGGATTCCGATATACAGGCTGTACCCGCGTTCATGATGAAAAGGCCGCAAAATGCGCCTCTCCAGTCTGGCGATTTCCAGGCTGAGCGCCGCCTTCTCCCCGCTGACCAGATGTCTGCTTTCCAGAAAAGAAAGAATTTCCGCTTCGCTTTTTCCGTCTTCCAGCATGGCCATCGGAATCTTGGTTGGCCGGATGCCCGTCAGATTCCCCCAGGGAAGCGTGGTTCCCGTCTCTTCCCGTAAAGCGGTATAGAAAAAACGTTTGAATGCGTTCTTGTAATCGTCCTGTTCTTCCCCGTTGATATGCCATATGTATGGTAACGTTTTTAACCCGTTTTCCTTCACAATGCGGAAAATCACTTCTTCTTCCGAAAATTCCAGTTCCATCTGCGCCGGCCTCTCCAACAGCGTTCTGTCTTTGATGACGGATTCGGGCGTCAATACCCGGACTTCTTCTTCCGGGTAAAAAGCCTTTACGAGAGAATGGATATCATATTCATACTGTGCTCTATTTGATTTCAAAATGATCATACATGCTTCCTCCCTATAAAACCTGTCCCTATCATACACCATCCGTCTGCCCGTGTCTAATCCCATTCAGCGATTACACTCCCAATTATCCATACTGCCGCCATACCGTCTCTCCCGAAACGAAAACGCGCCGGCAGAGGAACCGTCCCCGCCGGCGCAGTCTCCGCGCACTCGTTTATGCTGTTTTAAATCTTATTAAAAGGCTCCTTGTAGCAGGCCGTGCTTCCGAGTTCTTCCTCGATGCGAAGCAGCTGATTGTATTTGGCGATACGGTCGCTCCGGCACGGCGCTCCCGTCTTGATCTGTCCGGCGTTTACCGCTACGGCCAGGTCCGCGATAAAAGTATCCTCCGTTTCGCCGGAACGGTGGGAAATAACCGCTTTATATCCGTTCTTATGCGCCATCTCGATGGCCTCCATGGCTTCGCTGACGGTGCCGATCTGATTGACTTTGACAAGAATCGCGTTGGCCGTACGCAGTTTAATGCCCGCATCCAGCCTTTTCGTATTGGTCACAAACAGGTCGTCTCCAACGAGCTGAATCTTGTCGCCCAGCGCTTTCGTCAAAAGCTGCCAGCCGTCCCAGTCATCTTCAAACAGACCGTCTTCGATCGAAACGATGGGAAAACGTTCCACCAGCTTTTCATAATAAGCGACCATCTCGGCAGCGCTTCTTCTGATCTCCTGATTCCGCATACGGGATTCCCCCGGAAAATAATAAGTGTTCGTCGTTTCGTCATAAAGTTCACTCGCCGCCGCGTCCATCGCAATCTTAATATCCTGTCCGGGCGTATATCCGGCCGCTTTGACGGAATCGACGATCAGGGACAGAACCTCTTCCGCATCCGCAAGCGACGGTGCAAAACCGCCTTCGTCTCCGACGCCCGTCGAAAGCCCTTTCTGATTGCAGATCTGTTTCAGGTTGTGGTAGATTTCCGCACAAATCCGAAGCCCGTCGGCAAAACTTTCCGCCTGAACCGGCATAATCATAAATTCCTGAAAATCCACCGTATTATCCGCATGCTTGCCGCCGTTTAAAATATTCATCATGGGAACCGGAAGCAGCCTCGTATGAGCGCCCCCCAGATAGCGGTACAACGGTATCCGCAAAGCAAGCGAGCTGACTTTCGCACAGGCCATCGAAACGCCGAGCGTGGCATTGGCTCCCAGATTGCTTTTATTTTCCGTACCGTCCTGATCGATCAGAATACGGTCGATCAGCCCCTGGTCGAGCGCATTCATGCCCAGAAGCGCCTCTCTGATCTTCGTGTTGACATTATGAACCGCCTTCATCGTTCCGAGCCCGAAATACCTCGTCTCGCCGTCCCGCAGTTCCACCGCCTCAAATCTTCCTGTGCTGGCGCCGCTCGGCACGGCCGCCCTTCCTGTAATCCTTTCCCCGCCCGGTTCTTTTTCCACCGTTACTTCCGCTTCAACCGTCGGATTTCCGCGGGAATCCAATATTTCTCTGGCATGTACTTCCGTGATTCGCAACATCTGCTCCATAAAAAACCTCCTTTGAACACACTTTTTTCCAGTATGCCCAAAAGAGGCTTTTATTATTCCGTACGGATTGCCGCAAGCGGACTCAGTTTCATTGCCCGCAGCGCCGGGAAAAATCCGGCTACCATGCCGACCATAACCGCAAATACCAATGACAGGCCTGCAAGCCAGAGCGGAATATAGGAAATGGACGAAGAAGCCGGCATCATCATGTTTTCCGCCCCCGCCGAAACTTTATTAATCACCATGGAAATCGAATAGCTGAGTATCAGTCCGATAATTCCACCGATAAATCCGATAAATCCCGCTTCCATTAAAAACAGGGAACGGATATTGCGAAGGTCACAGCCCAGCACCTTCATGACGCCGATTTCCTTCGTCCGCTCGTAAATTGACATCATCATCGTATTGGTAATGCCGATCGCGGCCACGAATAAGGATACCGCACCGATGCCGCCGAGCACGGCCTGCACGTAACCCATCGTTTTCTGATTGGATTCTATCCACTCCGCATTGCTGTTCGCTTCATATCCCATCTCGGTAATCTGCGTCTGGATAGCGGTTACATTATCCAGTTCATCCACCTGTACCAGCAGCTGGTTATAAAAAATCTCTTTATATGGTTTTCCCGTCTTGGTCGATGGCTGTCCGGGAATGACTTTATTCTTAAAAACTTTTTTCAGTTCCGGAATCAGCTTGTCAATATCGCAGAACGTGTACCAGCCATACATGGCGTACTCTCCTTCCGGAGGCGCCTGCTGTACACCGCAGGCTTCGATCAGATATTTTTTCGGCGGTTTGACCGGCTGTTCTTCTCCACCCGAAGGCATCTGAGACTGCCAGTAGGCGTCCGTATCGAAAATAATAAAGATCGGATCGTTCATCATATCGATATCGGGCAGCACCCCTGTCTGCCAATAACCCGCTCCGGTCTTGGCGTTTGAAAAATCCTGTATGACCTGATAGCCGTAGAAAAATTTAAGCTCATCGTCCGCCGCGGACGGAAGACTCCCTTCTCCCACTTCAATGCCGAGATTTGCGATCGCCTCCGTCGGCATGGCCCGCAGCATCAGATAATTCTGGTATGCTCCGTATCGGGCGATTGCGGACATCTGCATCACCGGATAAACGTCTTCCACATGTTCTATACTCTTTATCACCGCAACTAATTCATCGTCCAGCCGCTTGACATCCTTATCGTTTCCGTCATAGGAATAAGGCTCATACACGGTAATCTCCGTAAGGCTCCCGTAAGATTCATACTGTTCCATCAAGGAACGGCTGAGTCCGAGGCCGAGGGAGATCATAACAACGATAGAAGCAACACCGATCACAACGCCAAGCACCGTCAGGATTGTTCTGACTTTTCTCTTCCAGAGGTTACTGCTGCTCATCCGCAGTAAATCAAGGAATTTCATATTTACTCCCATCCGTCTGCACAGGCAGACATTGTGCTTAGTTCTTTTCTTCCTCTATCGACAGCAGATCGTCGGCCAGAAGGGAGGCTTCTTTCTTCTTTTTCCGAATCTTTACAACGACGAAAGCGCCGACGCCTGCCGCTGCCAGCAGGGAAATTACAACAATCGCGATAATCCGCCCCTTACCGGGACCTGCTTGTACTTCTCCTTCTCCCATGTCCATCATAAAGTCATCAGAAACGAACTCTTCAAAGTTTTCTTCCGTCACATAGAGTATAACGGATCTCGTCTCCGTCGTCACATTTCCCGCATTGTCTTCGTAGGAAATATCCACATTGATCGTTCCGTCATCCATAGTTGCCGCCGCGCCCGTTACCATCACGTCCACATTTCCGGTCGCACCGGACGCAAGGTTTCCTACAAAGGCCGTGGTCTCTTCAACAGAATCCGCATACATCTTCACCTGAACATTATAAAGCGTCGTTTTTCCCGTATTGTATATGCTGAACATCACATTGGACTGAGAACCTACCGTAATGCTGTCGGGTACTACTTCCGGCGTGCTGATGTCGAACCGGCTTTCCTGATTGATCGGAATGGACACGCTCGCCGTATCGGTCAGATCAAACATCGAACCGGCATCGTATTTCATATTGACTTCGAGCACATAAGGTTTCTGTGCCAGATCGGCTTTCGCCGTCATTTCGATTTCAATAACCGCATCCGTATCCGGCGAAATTTTATCCATGTAGACGGAACTGGAACCGGAGGTCGGCAAAAAGGCAACATAAGTATTGGTCTTATCCTCGCCTTCCACCGCCGCCTGTAAGTCAAACAGCAGGTTGGTGACTGCAAGCTCCTTAGACGTATTTTTCACATGAATATTCAGCATAAACGTATCCCCGGCATATACCTGGGACGGATTCGTCTCAAAGCCCGTTACGATAATTCTTGGCTTCGCGCCGCTGCTCTCTTCCCCGCTTCCGCCGATCGTACCGCTTCCCGGCCGTCCGACCGTACGCACATAAACCGTCACTTCCGCCGGCTCTTCACAGCGGATGCCGGACTTCGTATACCATACGCGGAATTTCAAAGGATAAAATCCGCTCATGACGTCTTCTCTTGCCGTAAAATGGAATGTAAATTCCCTGCGGTTCTGCATGGCCGCTTCATAAGTCTTATTTCCGGGAATATAGGGTTCCGTCTGCAGATATCCCGTCTTATCCGGCACAAAAGGCCACTCCGTTACGATCGTTGAAGTCGCCGGTTCGATAATCAGATCATTCAGCTCTTCCGTTCCGAAATTAATGATCGGCAAAACGATGGAAACCGACTGTCCATAGCTGACCGTAGGTGTCGCCCAGTTGTCGCCCACCTGCAAAAACTCGCTGGTAGTAACCGTCACATTGGCTACCGCCGTCGATTCCATATTGCTCTTTGTAGATGATACGTATGCTGCAAGTTCTCCGACCGTCATTTCCGTGTTGGCGATATAATAAACCGCACTGTCGAATACTTTATGCAGGTTTTCCATCACTTTTTCATCCAGACGGTACCGGACTTCCAGACTCTCCATGTAGTGAAGCAGATCGCCGTCCGCATCTCCCCTGTCGTCGTCATTGATGATGCGGTCGGGGTCGTCTGTTTTGATGTTGGAATCGCTGTTGTCGTTGTTATTGTTGATATGTTTGGAAGCTACATCTTTCAATTTGGATTTCGCCGTTTCAACGAACTCATCCAGCATTGCCTCTGTCCGCTCATTATTATTGTTAATGTCGGCTTCGGCGGCCTTATAAACACTGTTCAGCTTCGCCATTCCTTCATCATTCAGATTGTATATGGTTTTCAGATCCTGCATATAACTCTGAAGGCTCTGCTTCGCCGCATTCTTCTGCTCGTCGGTAACATTGGCCGGAGCCGGAGGCGTTTCCGGCTGGTCAGTCTGTGGATTCTCCGGCTGTGGAGCAGGCGTCTGCCCCGCTTCTTCCGTCGGCTGCACCCCTGCATCCGGCTGCTGATCGCCCGCCGGCTGGTCAGCCGATACCGGTGTATCCGCCGCCGCATTCACACACATCCCGGCCGGTTCCGCCAGGAAACACACCGCCGCCAGGCCAAGACAAATGAGTCCTCTTTTCCACATTCGTTTTTTACACATTTTCATTTTCTTCCTTCCCTCGATTATCATCTATCTGTACGATCTTTCCATCCTTAATATGCAGTATTACATCGGCGAACCCCGCCAGATAATTATCATGCGTTACCATGACAAGCGTCTGGTTCTTCTCCCGGACAATTTTCTTCATCAGGTTCATGACCTCCACCGAAGTGTTGGAGTCCAGATTTCCGGTAGGCTCGTCCGCAAAAATAATTTCCGGCTCCACCACCAGCGCACGCGCCACACCGACACGCTGCTGCTGTCCGCCGGACATCTGATTCGGCTTATGCTTCTTATGCTTCGTTAAGCCCACAAGATCTAACATTCCCTCCGCTTTCCTGTTGCGGGTTTTCCTGTCCATTCCCTGAAAAGTCAGCGGCAGGGCCACATTTTCTATGGCATTCATCGTTCCCATCAGGTTAAAAGACTGGAAAATAAATCCGATATGCTCCCGCCTGAACGCAACGAGCTGATTCTCCGTCTTCTTCTCCATATGCTCTCCGGCGATAATGATCTCACCCTTCGTCGGTTTCTCAAGACCCGCCATCATATTGAGCAGCGTGGACTTACCGGAACCGGATGTGCCGACAATCGAACAGAAATCGCCTCTGTTTATCACAAATTCCACGCCGTTTAAGGCCCGCACTTTCGTCTCGCCGACCCGGTAGATTTTATATAAATCCTTTACGCAGATAACAGGTTCCGCCTGTTTCATAATCCCCTTGCCTTTCCCTTATCATCCATCTTACTGAAGAAGTTCCTGACGATGCGGCTCTCGCCGCGTGAGTCTTAGAACTTCTCTTCACGCTTCCTCTAATTTCTTAATCCTGTAAAATCCTGTAAAGAATGCCCGCTCCCTGGGCATTCTTTGGCGTGAAGCTTTAGAAGTTCTTGACGATGCGGCCTTCGCCGCGTGAGTCCTAGAACTTCTCTTCACGCTATTATATAACAAATCACCTGAAAGTGGTACTGTTTTTTCCAATTCCAATTCTTAATATTTCTTAACATTCTTATCGGGCCGTTTCAAAGCCTTATTTTAAGCTCTTACTTTATGCCTTAAAATATACCTGAAAATCATTTCCACTTTTTAAACAAAAGGGGCGCATGTTTTTACCATGCGCCCCTGTCTGCCGGCCTGAAATCGGCCTGTATGAAAAAATTCCGCTTTTTACTCTTCCGCATCCAACGCCGTTTTTTCCACTACAAAATCCGGCACCCGGCCGTCCAGGAATTTATACTCAAAATATCCTCTTTTATACGGATAATCCGTATCTGCCTTAAAAGTAACGATGACATCATATCCGTTTTCCAGCATATCCTCGTCGTTCCAGTACAGGTTTAAAAACGTTTCCGAGGGATACAGATTTTCTGCGATCGCCGCGAGTTCCTCCGGGTCCGTAAATTCCTTTCTGACAGATGTATCCAGGTACGCGGCCGCTTCTCCCCTGTAATTGCTGTCCGTATTAAAGAACTGGTCCTGATCCTGAGGATGCCAGTTTACCACTTCCAGGCTGAGAATATCTTCCGCCCTCAGTTCCACCGGATATACGGCATGGTATTCGTCCAGCACGGCCAGCGTATTGGTAAAGCTCTCATATACCGGAATATTCATATTGGTATACCCGTCCTTAATCTCCCATCTCAGGCTTCCGCACGGCCTGTTATTGTGCGCCAGCGTAAAATCAAACTGCTCCATATCCTTTAACCACATTTCCCGGAGCCTTCCCGACTCGGCCGCCGGAAGGTCTGTCTCGATCGTTCCGTTCGTATAAGTAACCTGCCATTCTCTTTCCATCTCCGAAAAAGCAATTTCCACATCTTCATTCGTCATCAAATAAAAACCATTCCGGTATTCCGGTGTTCCGATGATTCTGTTGAGCAGCTCTTCGTTGGCTGTGTCTCCGAAATCAATGTTAAAGGACCGGCAGACTTCTTTTCCCGATTTCAGGCGATATAACACCCTGACTGACCGGCCGTCCGTTACATTCTCCGGATCAAGCTCCTGATTCTTGCGGGCCAGTTCACAGACTGCCTCCACATCCGTCAGAAACATATTTTCGCGAAGGTATCCGCTATCAGAGCAATAACCGATGGACCCATCCGCTTCGCGCCATTCCCAATAGTTCTGATACGGCCCAAGATCCAGCGCAACGCTCTCCACATCTTCCGCCTCCGGCACATAAGAATCATATCCGAAAAGGTCAAACTGGAAAAAGCAGAAGATAAACGCCGAAACGGCCGCCGCAATTCCTGTTGATACAAGATGTTTCAATGCCCCGCGGATATCCGCTTCGTAAATCGCTTCCATGATAATGCCGCACAATACGGCCCCGCCCACCATACTGAGCGCCGTAAAGACCACATTATAATAAGTTGCGTCATAAACGATATAGCCCGCAAGAAGCCCTGCGACGACGGAAACAACTATTTTTATAAAAGGATTTAAGGCCCTGAATGCCATTGCCTTTCCCGCAGCTTCCGAAGGCCGCTTCCGGTAACACAGATAAGATAACGCCAGGAGCAGCAGCGCTGCCACAAGCCATTTTCCGTATATCGGCAATATCGTTTTTACAGCCTCCGATAGCAGCGGCGTACTCTTCAGACCATAAATTTTACGATCATAATCCAATATAATGGAACCCGTAAACCTTGACTGTGTAAACGAATAAGTCGCTGTGTCAAAAAAATTATCCCGGAAAACGAACAGCAGCATATAAGCCAAATAACCGATACCGAGCAGAATCAGGACCGCAAATCCGGTGATGACCACATTACCGGTCAGCATAACCGCCAGAATCGCCGTATGGTATACAACAAGAAAATACAGCAGATTCAACACCAGGGAGAGCCCGCATCGCGCCAGACATTCCCCGGTCATACTGCCCTGGGCCGCCGCCATAACAATCCCGATCAGCAGGCTGATCAGCGCCGGAATCATATAGATCATAATTCCATTTACATATATCACAACAAAACGTTTCTTGGAAGAAACCGGAACGCTGTGATACATATCCACCTTTTTCCGGTTAAACAGGTAAGAAAACCCCTGGACCGCAATCAATACGGCAAGCAGCGCAACCGGCAGCATACACAGCGGCTGAAATCCCAGCGCATCCGTCACGGCCCCCTGTCTGGCGAACAGATAATCCGCCGTCGTCTTATATGCGCCGTCCGCATTCCAGAAATCGATTCTGCTCAGGTATACCGTTAAAATGCCCGGATACAGCACGAGCTGTCCTAAAATGCTGACGCCCCATACCCAGATTCTTCTTTTATTGTTTTCCTTGCTGTTAGTTAAGAATGAGTTTTTTGATGTCATAACCCACTACCTCCGTTTCGCTGATAAATATCTCTTCCAAAGATAAGGGGAGCACCTCGAAAAACACCGTATCGACCGTTGCAAAACGCGCCATAATCTCCTCTTTCGTACTCCGCACCGTAAACGTGCAGAGCGACCCCCTCTGTTCTTTTTTCAGAATATCCATACCGCCAAGCGCTTTGATTTCTTCATCCGCAGATTTGAATACGCACTGTACCTTCTGAATGTTACACTTCATATCTTCCAGATCTTTTGAAAGCAGAACGCCGCCTCTGTGCAGCAGCCCCACATGATCGCAGATATCTTCCAGTTCCCGCAGATTATGAGAAGCGATCACCGGCGTAAGTCCTCTTTCATCCATCTCTTTTGCCAGAATGCTCTTGATGCCCTGACGCATCACCGGATCCAGCCCGTCGAACGTTTCATCGCACAGAAGATACTTCGTGTGGGAACAGATTCCCAGCAAAAGCGCCAGCTGTTTCTTCATTCCTTTGGAAAAGGTGCCGATCTTTCTGCGTCTGTCAAGATCAAAATTTTTCAAATAGTCATAATACTCTTCTCTGTTAAATTCCGCATAAACGCTGCTGTAATAATGTTCCATCATTTCCGCATTCGCCCCGGTAAAAAAATAGGGTTCATCCGCAATAAAGAACAGTTTCTTTTTCGTTTCCGTATTGTCGTAAACCGGCATACCGTCTACCGCAATCGTTCCTTCATCCGGCTTCAGGACTCCCGAAATCATACGAAGCACGGTGCTTTTCCCGGCGCCGTTCGTTCCGATCAGGCCAAAGACCGTATTTTCTCTGATCACGACGCTGACCGTATCTACTGCCCTGACATTGTCAAACGTCTTGGTCACATTATAAATTTCAATCATACATTTCTCCTCTCCATCTTCATTCCGCGGCCTGTTATCAGTCATTTTGCCCCGGCGCACACCGCCTGCTGCACGGCTGACAGGATTTCTTCTCCGGTCACGCCATATTCCATAATTTCCTTTATCAGAATTAAAATCTCATCCAGACAGCACTTCTTTTTCTCTTCCAACAGCTTCTCCGTACCCGCAATAAAGTTGCCTCTCCCCTTCACCGTATAAATAAACCCTTCACGCTCCAGTTCCGTGTAAGCTTTCTGAATCGTATTCGGATTAATCGAAAGTTCCATCGCCAGACTTCTCACCGAAGGCATCTGCTCGTCGGCCTGCATGGCACCCTTCAAAATCAGCGCTTTAAATTTCTCCGCCACCTGTTCATAGATCGGTCTGGTGTCTTTATAATCTATAATAATCATGGGTCCTCCTTTCTTCTAAGTGCACTATCATTGTTAATACACTTAATATATAACAAAACCCTGCCGCTGTCAACAGGGTTTTTTAAATACATTATTTTGTTTCATCCAACAGTCAGACCGGGGCGCGGAGCAGCACATAGTTCCATGCGGGTGCCCTTGAAAAGCGCCAGTGCTTAGCGAGGTTTCTTACGAGCTTAGCATCTGCTGCTGCTTTTCACGGAGCGGAAGCGTGCCCCGCATGGAACTATGTGCTGCTCCGCGCCCCGGTCTGACTGTTGGATTACTGCTTATCTTACGCCTGCATCCGCAGTTCGTACTCTTCTTCCGGCATGGGTCTTGCAAAGTAGTATCCCTGAATCGTATCGCAGCCAACGCTCGTTAAGAACCTGTACTGCGCCTCCGTCTCCACGCCTTCCGCCGTGATCGCGATACTCAAATCCTGGGCCATGCGCATAACGCAGCGGATGATGCGTTCGCCTCTTTCATCGTCATAATCATCGACGAAACTCTTATCCAGCTTCATTACATCGATCGGTATGGACTTTAACATCATCAGGGAAGAATATCCCGTCCCGAAATCGTCCATCAGAATCATAAAGCCCAGATCGTGCAGGCGTTCCATAATCTGTACAAAGTCATCCTTTTTCTCGAACATGGCGCTTTCCGTAATCTCAAGCTGGATATATTCGATGGGCACGCCGGATTCATCGAGAATCGCCTTGTATTCGTTGATAAATTCCGGATTGTCCAGATGCCGCCTCGACAGGTTGACGGACACCGGCACAATATCGAGTCCCTTATCCATCCACCGTTTCTGGGCAAGGCAGACTTCCCGGAATACATATTCATCCAGTTTACAGACAAAACCGCTCTCTTCCGCCAGCGGAACAAACAGACCCGGCGATACCATCTGTCCGTCTGCTCTTCTCCAGCGGACAAGCGCTTCCGCCCCCGCCAGCTTCCGCGTTATGGAATCGTACTTCGGCTGATAATAAACGATAAATTCGTGATTCCGGTAAGCATGCTCGATCTGATCGGAAAGCTGCTTTTTTTGCAGCTCCTTTTCTTTAATCTCATCCGTATACACTTTATAGGTGCTGTTTCTTGCCTGTTTCGCCATATTGTGGGCAAGGGCTGCGCAGTCCATCATGTCTTCGACATTGTCGTCTCCCGCCTTCACATAGTATATGCCGAACACCGGATGCAGCAGATATTCCATTGTCTCTGACATGCGCAGACGCTGAATGTTCTCCGCCAGTTTTAAAATCCGCTGTTTGATTTCTTTCTCTTCTTCATAAAGAAACAGGATATAAAAACGGTCCGCATTGCTTCTGCCTGTAAATTCCCCGTCGCAGCAGCTTTCCTTCAGCGTTCTGGAAAGGAAGCACAGCACTTTGTTTCCTTCTTCATAGCCGAACAGTTCATTGACCAGCTTAAAATCATCCAGATCCATCATAATAATTGCAAGTTTCTTATAATGTACCTGCATCCTGCGTTCGACTTCTATCTTGAATCTTGCCAGCGTATTCCCTCCGGTCAGCTCATCTACATAAAGAAGGTTCTGTATCCGCTGTTTCTTCCTGCGCTCCTCGTTCATAATCAGAAAAGCGATAACCGCGCAGACCACCGCCAGGATTCCGCACATGATATAAGTCCTGTTGATGATATAATTTGACGTATTTTCCATAAAATCGACGGGCACAACGTCGATCAGGAACCAGTCCTTGATGCCGAGCGGCGTCGCATACATGTATTTGCCGACTTTGTTATAAAAAATAACATACCCGGTCTGACCGGCATCCAAAAGCAGCTTTAAATCTTCCACCGCCTGATCATTTCGTTCGTCCGCTTCCGTCATGGATTTGAAAATATTGGTCATATTCCGGAAACTGGTGGGGTGCGTGGAATCCACAATCTTGTCGCCGTCGCGCTCTATAACGTAAGTATAGCCTTCCCCTTCAAAGGAAGATACCTCCAGTATTTCCTTCAGCCCGTCCATCCGGTAAGGCGCGCACAAAACTCCGATCACCTCGCCGTCGCTTTTGATCGGTGCGCTGAAAACGATAATCTCTTCTCCGTCCATGATGTCAATCAGCGGATCGGAGATATAGCTTTCTCCCTGCATGGAAGCCCTGAAATATTCCCGCTCCGATACATCCGCCATTTCATCGACCGTCGTATGCACAATGCCGTCCGCCCGGCAGAATCCAAATCTTTTAAAAGAATAGCGTTCTTCAATCCGTCTCAGGACATCCAGAATCTCACCTTCGTCCGTCTCCCCCATCGCGCTGATTCTTTCCGCAATCTCTTCCAGCGCCGCCAGATCCCCTTCTATTTCTTTCTGCATGACGAGAACGTTCTGGTTGGACACTTCCTTTAACGTATTCCGCACAAGCCCGCGCAGTTCATCCTTTAACTTATGGGAATACCACATGAAAGCCGCGACGCTGATAATCAGCAGGCCGATGACATACCCCGCTTTAAAAATCGACTCCCTCTTACGTTTCATAATCAGTCATTATGCCCTTCTGTAACCTGTCCCGTATTTCCGGTTCCTCAAAAAACCGTTGTTTCTATAAAGAACCTGTTATAACGGAAAACTGTTTCGTGACTTCGAATACACAATATAGTTTCAGCATCTTTTACAAGCATATACCAAAAAACAATCGTGCATTAGTCTTATTATACAATGATTTTTCCTTCATGGATAGCCCCTGTTCTCATTTTTCCCAAAATTCAGCTCAAATTTTTGACAAATCCGGCTCAAAATAGTACAATCGATACATCAAAACACTTTGGAGGTATCTAATGGATACAGCGTTTAAAAAAAGTTTCTCAAACGATAAACAACAGTTCTCATGGGATCATATGACGATGGGCGTATGCTATTATCCCGAACACTGGGACGAAAACTTATGGGCCGATGATCTGGCGCGCATGAAGGAATCCGGCATTTCCGTTATCCGCGTCGCCGAGTTTGCATGGAGCAAAATAGAGCCTGCGGAAAACGAATTTGATTTTTCTTTTTTTGACCGTTTCCTGAATCTGTGTCTGGAACAAAAGATGAATGTCATTTTCTCCACACCCACGGCCACTCCGCCGGCCTGGCTGACGGAAGCGCACGAGGAGGTATTAAACGCAAGAATGGACGGCGTTCTCTACCGGCACGGGTGCAGAAAGCACTATAATTACAATTCTCCCGTCTATCAGGACTATTGCCGGAAGATCGTAACACAGAGCGCCATGCACTACGGCCCCCATCCGGCCGTCATCGGCTGGCAGATCGATAATGAACTGAACTGCGAGCTTCGGGATTTTTATTCGGAAGCGGACGATACGGCTTTCCGCTCCTTTTTACAGGAAAAATACGAAACGCTGAATGCCCTGAATCAGGCATGGGGAACGGTTTTCTGGAATCAGACTTATACGGACTGGAAAGAAGTCCATCTTCCCCGCCTTACCCCGGCACAGGGCGTTAATCCGCATATGAAGCTGGATTACTGCCGTTTTCTTGCGGAAAGCACCTTCCGTTTCTGCAAAATGCAGGCGGATATTCTGCGCCGTTATATCAAACCGGGAGATTTTATCACCACCAACGGCATGTTCTCCCATATCGACAACCATCGGATGACGAAAGAATGCCTGGACATTTATATGTATGATTCTTATCCGAATTTTGCCTTCAGACTCGGCACGCAGCCGGATAAGGATCCTTTATGCGACCGCTGGAATTCCAAAAACCAGAATGAGGTCCGTTCCATCTGCCCGCACTACGGCATTATGGAGCAGCAGTCCGGCGCAGGCGGGTGGACCGCCAGAATGGAGGGGCCTGCTCCAAGACCCGGACAGCTCACTCTCTGGGCCATGCAGAGCGTGGCGCACGGCGCGGATTTCATCTCCTTTTTCCGGTGGCGGACCTGTACCTTCGGCACGGAGCTGTACTGGCACGGGATTCTGGATTACGACAACAGAGAGAATCGGAAACTGCGGGAAGTAAAAGATTTTTATACAAAATTTCAAACACTTTCGCCGCTTTGCAATGCGGATTATGTGTCTTCTTTCGGTCTTCTGAAAGACTATGACAATATATGGGATATGGAAGCCGATATCTGGCATGAACGAATCGCATCTTACAGCGACAATGAAATTTTTGCCGGCGCGGAACTTTCCAATCTGCCTTACGACGTCCTGTATCTGCAAAAGGACAGCACGCTCTCCGAGCTTACGCGTTATCCGGTTCTGCTCTATCCCCATCCGCTCATCATGAGCAGGGAGCGGGCTGCGCTGCTCAGGGCCTATGTGGAACAGGGCGGCACCCTGATTCTCGGATGCAGAAGCGGCCTGAAAAATACATACGGCATCTGCGAAATGCTGCCCCAGCCCGGCCTTTTGCAGGAGCTCACCGGAACGGACGTCCGTGACTTTACTTATACGAGTCCGGCAGAAGAAGATATTTATGCCGACTGGAACGGCTCCCGCCTTTCCATGCCCGTTTTCAACGATGTTCTGACGCCGCTTCCCGGCACGGACGTGCTCGCCCGTTACGCAAATGGCTATTACGCGGGAGAAGCTGCCCTGACGGAACACCGGATGGGAAAGGGACGGACGCTCCATCTCGGAAGCGCCTTTTCCAGAGAAAGCCTGCCCGGACTTTTACATTATGCCGGCGTCGTATCTCCTTTTGCTGAACTGATCGAGGCTGACGGCCGGGACGTAGAACTGACGCTCCGCAGGAAAGACGGCAGATCGTTCCTGTTCGCCCTCAATTTCCGCCCGGCTGAAATTACTTTCGTTCTGAAAAAGAAAATGCGTTTTCTCTATGAAGATCGGGAAGTCAGCGGCGGACAGACGCTTCCCGCTTTCGGCACGGCCGTTTATGAAGTATTATAATAGTTTGAACAGCATCGAATGAAAAACACAGGCTGCGATTACAGCAGCTTTCCGTAAACCGATAAAGCCGGGCAGAACGCCCGGCTTTTCCATTACCTTTTCGATATAAATCCAGATTTATTTTACCAATAAAGATTTTCCCGTCATCTCCACAGGCTGCTCCATACCCATCAGCTCGATCAATGTCGGCACGATATCCGCCAGGCATCCGCCTTCGCGCAGTTTGTAAGCGGGATCAGCATTAACGAGAATAAAAGGCACGGGATTTGTCGTATGCGCGGTAAAAGGCGTTCCCGTTTCGTAATCGATCAGCTGTTCCGCATTGCCGTGATCGGCACAGATAAACAGCACGCCGTCCACTTCCTTAACCGCATCGACAGCTTTTCCGACGCATTCGTCAACTGCTTCCACCGCCTTAATCGCCGCGGATTCCACGCCCGTATGTCCTACCATATCCGGATTCGCAAAATTGATGATAATCACATCGTATTCGCCGGATTTAATCGCTTTTACCAGATTATCACACACTTCGTAAGCGCTCATCTGAGGTTTCAGATCATATGTCGCAACATCTTTCGGGGAATTGACCAAAATACGGTGTTCCCCCTCGTTCGGCTCTTCCACGCCGCCGTTAAAGAAGAACGTTACATGCGCATATTTTTCCGTTTCCGCGATTCTTGCCTGTTTCATATGATGAGCCGCAAGCCATTCGCCGAACGTATTGGTAACGGCGATCTTATGGAACGCCACTTCCTTATTCGGAATCGTCGGGTCATAATCGGAGAAGCAGACATAAGTGATATCCAGTCTCTTTCCTCTGTCAAAGCCCTTGAAATCATCGTCGCAGAAACTTCTCGTAATCTCTCTTGCCCTGTCCGGTCTGAAATTGAAAAAGATCACGGAATCGCCGTCTTTGATCGTTGCAACGGGAGCGCCGTTCTTCATCACAACGGTAGGTTTTACAAATTCGTCCGTTTCCTCTCTGTCATAGGAAGCCTGAATCCCTTCCGGCGCACTCGCCGCCTCAAGGCCTTCTCCCTTTGTCAGCGCAACATAGGCTTTCTGCACTCTGTCATAGTTGTTATCTCTGTCCATCGCATAGTAACGGCCCGTTACGGTAGCGACTTCACCGACGCCGATCTTCTTCATTTCCGCTTCCAGATCTTCCACGAACCCTTTTCCGCTCGCCGGCGGCGTATCGCGTCCGTCCAGGAAAGCATGCACATAAACTTTTTCCAGACCGTTTCTTCTGGCAAGTTCCAACAGACCGTACAAATGTGTATTGTGGCTGTGTACGCCGCCGTCCGATATAAGCCCGTACATATGAAGAGAAGAATCGTTCTTCTTGCAGTTATTTACGGCATCCAGCAAAGCCGGATTCTCAAAAAAAGTACCATCCTGAATTTCTTTCGTAATTCTGGTCAGTTCCTGATATACGATGCGGCCCGCGCCCATATTCAAATGTCCGACCTCGGAATTTCCCATCTGGCCGTCCGGAAGGCCTACCGCCATACCGCTTGCATTTCCCTCCACAAAGGGACATTCCTTCATCAGTTTGTCCATAACGGGCGTATTGGCCTGCGCCACCGCATTCCCCTCTGTCTTTCCGTTCAGGCCGTAGCCGTCTAAAATCATTAATACTGCCGGTTTCTTTCCCATCGCTCATTCTCCTTTTCCATTCATTTATCATTTCCACAGCATATTGAAATCTGCAATATTTGGATATATAGGTAGTATAGGTTGAAAAATTTATTTTTCAACCTATACTACCACATCTTTCATTGATTTACAAATCATTTGTGATAAAATAATCATGAAAAACCCCTGCCGGTCCCGGCCGGAGCCGGGCAGCGGAGCACGCCGCAGAAAGGATGCCAAATGCAGCATACACTTACTGTTTCCCATGACGGAAGCGAATACACGCTTCCTTTTACCGTTATAAAAAGCAGACGCAAAACGATGGCCATTTCCATCAGCCGGGACGGCGATATTCTGTTCCGCGTGCCGCTTCGCACGGGCGAACGGGAAATCATGCGTCTTGCGGAAGAAAAAAGCCACTGGATTATAACGCATTATCTGGAAATCCGCGACAGGAAAAACAGCAGGCCGGTCTCCGGCCTGTCCGCCGTACAAAGGGACGCGCTGGAAAAGCGCTACAAAGAAGCGGCCCGTTCCTATATCCCGAAACGTGCCGCCTATTATCACGCCATGACCGGAGGCGTTTACAACCGTATCTCCATCCGCGACCAGAAAACGCGGTGGGGAAGCTGCAGCAGCAAAGGAACCCTCTCCTTTAACTGGCGGCTGATGCTTGCCCCTCCGGCCGTACTGGATTACGTCGTCGTTCATGAACTCTGTCATCTGACCCATATGGACCATTCGCCCGCCTTCTGGCAGGCCGTTGAAGCCATCTGCCCGGATTACCGGCAACTGCGTCTGTGGCTGAAAGAACACGGTGACGAACTGACGCTCTAGTGTGAACTTTTTTTCGTCTTGATACGCAGCACGGCATACCGGCTGTTTCTGTCGGCGCTGCCCCGGTCGTAACTTCTTCCATCCCTGTTTCTGTCCGCCCGGCCTTTCTCCGTCCGTTCCTTTCTTCCGCCGTTTCTGTCGGACCGGTCCTCTCTTCTTCTGCCGGAACCGTTTCTTCCGGCGTTCCCTCTCTCGGCCCGTCCGCCGCCGAATCTGCCGCCGGCTCCATTGTCTCTTTTTCCTCTTCTGCCCTGTGTCACCCATTCCAGAGGAGACCGCTCCGGTTTGATATCCTCAATATCGTCACCCAGCTTCATTTTCATAAAGGCCGCCGCATACTGCAATGCGCTGTATTCTCCAAGCGCGCACCGCTCCTCGACAAACTGCAACGCCTTCTGTGTATTCTGCTCTTTGATGACAGTCTCCGCTTCTCTCAGAATCTTTTCCGCTTTCCGTTCCGTAATATCGGCCGCCGAAGGAATCTTTCTTTCCCTGATTTTCGTATGGCAGATACGTTCGATTTCCCGCAGTTTCTGAATTTCGCGCCGCGTCACCAGCGTAAAAGAACGCCCGGTCTTTCCCGCCCGGCCCGTTCTGCCGATGCGGTGCACATAATATTCGATGTCTTCCGGCACGTCAAAATTAAAAACGGCCTCCACATTATCGATATCGATACCCCTTGCGGCAACGTCGGTCGCGATCAGAACCGCCGCCCGGCCGCTCTTAAAAAGATTCATTACCGTATCGCGCTGGTTCTGGGAAAGATCGCCGTGCAGTCCTTCCACTTCGTATGCTCTCGCCTTCAAATGTTCCGTCAGTTCATCCACCATACGCTTCGTATTGCAGAAAATCAAAGCGCGGGAAGGATCGTAATAATCCATCAGACGGCACATCACTTCTTCTTTATCCTGATGCCGCACCATATAGTACGCCTGCTTGATTAAGGGTATGGTAACTTCCTTCGGCGTCATTTTCAAAAAGACCGCATCCTTCTGGTACTTCTTCGTGATCTCCAGAATCGGTTTGGGCATCGTCGCGGAAAAAAGCGCCGTCTGACGTTCTTCGGGCACTTCTTTCAGAATCGTTTCGATATCCTCCCTGAATCCCATATTCAGCATTTCGTCCGCTTCATCCAGCACTACCGTATGCACATGCTCCATTTTTATCGTATGCCGGCGCATATGGTCCATCACACGGCCGGGCGTACCGACAATAATCTGCACGCCGCCCTTTAAATTTTTAATCTGCCTTACGATATCCTGTCCGCCGTAAATCGGAAGCACCTTGATTCCGTGCAGATATCTGGCAAACTTGCGCAGCTCGTCCGCCGCCTGCATGGCGAGCTCTCTCGTAGGACATAATACCACCGCCTGTAAACTTTTGTTTTCCGGATCGGTTTTTTCCAGAATCGGAATGCCGAAAGCAGCCGTTTTCCCGGTCCCCGTCTGAGCCTGTCCGATCACGTCTTTTCCCGACAAAAAAACAGGGATTGCCTGTTCCTGAATCGGTGTCATATGCTCAAAACCCATTTCCTCCACCGCGCGGATGATTCTCTCATCGACGCCGGATTCCCGATACGTAAGCCCTGCTCCGCTCTCCTCCTGTCTTTCTTCCGTACTGCTTCCTTCTTCCAAGTTCTTTCTGATTTCCTGTTCTTTACTCAAATCCTATACCTTTATCCTTTCTTAATTAAAGCATCAGCCAGCGGATTCCTTTGGCGATCCGTTCCGGCACCTGCTTAAAATGATTTCCCCGGTTTATTTCCAGAATCGTATGAATGCCGTCTTCCTGGAATTTTTTCTCAATTTCTTCTGTGCGCACCAAAACAGTCTGCATGATTCCCCGTGCAGATGCTGCTTCCTTATCTCCTAATGAAAAATAGATTTTATCGGGATTGCGTCTGAGCGTATGTTCCTTTACATAAGTTGAAAACCCGTTATACCATAACGAGCCCGATACAGAACCGATACCATCAAATAGAGCGGTATGATAAATTGCATAGACTGCAAATAACGCGCCGAGCGAATAACCTGCCAGATAGCGTTTCTTCGGAGCCGGCAAAAGGGCCTGTTCCACCGCCGGCATAATCTGCCCGGTCAGTGTCCGCAGATAGTCCTTCGCGCCTCCGGCAAAATCCTCTCCACCGGCAAATACTTTTTCATGCGGCCAGGGCGATAAATCCCTGTTCCAGTCGATGCCCTCCACGGACACAAGCACGTAATCCCGGCCGGTCATCTCCCAGACGGCTTCCGCCTCATCCGCCGCCGTATGTAAATAAACGATCTTTTCTGCTTTTCCGTTTTCCGGCAAACAGCAGTTCATCCTGTATTTTCCGTTTATTATGAGCATATTCTCCTCAGGGTGGAAACGGCCCTGTCTTTGATCAGGCATTCTCCATGCTCTTCCAGATAGAGCAGCTTTTCTTCCGACGGCGCGAGAAGCTTTGCAAATTCAACCGCCTGTGCGCTGATCTTATTGAAATTTTTCTTAGACAATCTCTGTTTCTCAATCACCAGATAATAAGTATCCTTCAGACTGTACAAATGGCTCCTGACCGATAATTCCGGCGATATGGCCGCGCAGTAGCGCATGGCGTGATTCATGGATGCAAAAACAAAAATACGACAGGTTTCCTCTAACCCCTTCTTCTGCTCTCCCGCCTGTGCGGAAACCGCCTTCGCCGCTTCTTTCAGGCTCTCCGGATCAAACCCTGACAGCACTTCTTTGATGTGTTCGAGCATATTCTGGAATCCGGCAATTCCCTCATCCGAAAAGGTAATCACAAGACCTTCGTCGCGAATCGGCGTGATCTGCATCGCAATGTTGTCCCCGTTCAGCCGGTATCCCACTTCATCATGGGCCCGTTCCACCACGTCACGCAGAAAACCTTCTCCCTTTTCATTCCGTTCAAAAATATCGGACAATGTCAGACCATATTCTTCCATGTCTTCTTCGGAAATGATACATTGAACAGTCGCTTCATTAATCTTCTTATATTTCATTTATCCCCAGCTACTTTCTGTCGTTTGTCCTGTTTTTTTGATATCTTCGCCAAAAAATACGGATATCAACAGTTTCTTTGCGTACAGTATAACACAGAAATGAAAAATATAAAAGAGGTTGTTGCGGCAATGTCAGGAATTGGCATCGCGCGCGATTCCGTTCCGGCTTCTGCCCTTCCGGCAAAACGTTTTGGGAGGCGCTCCTGCGCCGGACGGACGGCATACGAGACGAAATCAATGCAAAATTATTCCGCATCCCCTCTTCAGGAAAAGACCGGTACTGCCGATATCACTGATATATCCAGCAAAAGGAAAAACGGGGGAATGAAAATGAACGAAGCAATGATTTCAGATATGCAGCAGGTCGTAAACTCTATGGAATACGCGATAAAGGCGCGCAGTCAGGCAAGAGCGGAACGAAGAGCCGCGGAAGCCGAACAGGAGAAAAAAGCTTTTCTGGAAAAACTGAGAATCGCCGAAACGACCAAAACCGAACTGGACAGCCAGGCATCAAAAGCAAAAGGAACACAGGACGCCGTAGCCAGAGATCAGCTGATGGGCCTTATGATGGCCGGTTTTTAATGATCTGCGGGCGCAGCATGCGTATTGTTTTTCAGATTTTTGCTTGACTTATCGGAGCGACAGTTATATACTGTTACAAACAACTGAATAGCATAATGTCTTCAGGGCAGGGTGATCCTTACCGGCGTTTTGAAAATTCCGGCAAGTTGAAATTCCCGATCGGCGGTGACAGTCCGCGGGCACGCAAGTGCGGGGACCGGTGAAATTCCGGTACCGACGGTATAGTCCGGATTAAAGAAGGTGTGTTAAAAATGTCAGCTTATGCTGGCGCTCTTTTTGCACTCTTTTTTTATTCCTCTGCATCTGCTCTGTTGACGTTTTTGACATACCTGAATAAAAAACCCTGAAAGGCCGTTACGCTTTCAGGATTTTTTTAATTCAGGAGGTAAAACCAATGAAAAACACACAAAAACTCACAACCATCGGAATGCTCTGCACCGTCGCCTATCTTGCCGCGGCCTTCGTACGCATCCCCCTCGTACTCTTCCTGAAGTACGAACCGAAAGACATCATCATCGCCATCGGCGGCTTTCTTTTCGGCCCGCCGGCTTCCTTTGTCATCGCGCTTGTTGTCTCTTTCGTCCAGATGCTGACCATCAGCGGCACCGGCCCGCTGGGCTTTCTCATGAACGTCCTGTCGAGCTGTTCCTTCGCCTGCAGCGCCGCATTTATCTACCGGAAAAAGCGTAGTTTTCCCGGCATGGCCGCCGGACTTCTCGGCGGCTGCCTTGCGATGGCCGTAACGATGATGCTCTGGAATTATCTCGTCGCCCCGCTCTATATGGGAATGCCGAGAGAGGACATCGCCGCGCTGCTGCTTCCCGCCTTTCTGCCTTTTAATCTGATCAAAGGCGGCCTCAACGCGGCAATTACGATGCTGTTGTACAAACCGGTGTTTCTTCCGCTGCAGCGCCGTCATCTGACGGAATAGGGCCCCTTCCCTACTGTGGCGCTTTACTGCCGGCTGCGGCACCGTTTTCCTGCGCGGCCGGCACTTCCTGACGCGGTTCCGTTCCGCGCTCCTGCATGGATGCAAATACTTCCGTCGATGCCAGATACTGGTCCAGCGTATCCGCCCCCTGTATGCGGCCGTTCACGTATTTCGTATCCACCGACGCCTGTCCGAGCCGCATTTCTCTTTCCCCAAAACTTCCGCATGTCACCGGGAAGCTGAGCAGCGACAGGCCATGATACCATACCGGCTCCGTCCCGTTCTGCTCCGTTCCGCGCAGTTTCAGGCCAACCGCCGTTATCATTCTGATTTCATCTTCCCCATTTCCAAGCTCCCAGGAAATACTGCTGCTATCCAATACCACCCCCTGAACGTTTTTCATCGCTTCCCGGGACGCCTTTACCGGAATCTGACCGATCGGCTTTTCCCTGTCGTAAACGACGATCATACATTCCTCCGCGTCTATCTCAAAGCGCAGCCGTTTCGTGATCTCTTCCATAATCTCTGCAGGCCGGAGTGTGCACAGTGTCATCGTCCCCGTATCCTGACGGTCACACAGATACAGGTTCCACACTTCCGTATCGGAACTTTCCGCAGCTATCATCTTACAGGCAAACGTCCTGGGCATTCCGTCTTCCGCGGATTCATAAAGCCGGAGATTTTCCTCCCTGCCATGCAGATTGGATACGGCCCATGCTTCATCGAAATTCTCCGCGCCCTCCCCGGTCAGGACTTTAATGCCTCTGCATCCGTATTCCTTCGAGTACATCCCGTATACCTTGATATCGGAACTGTCGGGCCCTTTCAGAATTTCCAGCAGATACATGCCCTCTTTCATCGCAACGTCTCCCTTATCATAATACGCCTGTACGTAATCCGAAAGATTGCAGGCATCTCTTACCGCATATACTCCCGCTCTGCTTCCCGTCTCTTCGACCATCGCATCATAAGAAGCCAGCTTTTTGAGCACGGCATCCTTCTCGACTTCCACTACCATCGCCTGCTGCAGATCCTGTAATTCTTCTTCGTGATTTTTCAGCGTTTCCGGTTGCTGTAAAAATTTCTCTTCCTCCAGGAACTGCAATTCCTGCTCCGCGTTCCGCCGCGCCTCTTCCGTCTCTTCTGCCGGTTCGGTCTTTCCTTCCATTGCCGGTTCGGCCGTTCCTTCCATTGTCTGCACCTGCTCTTTGGCGCCCTTTGCTTCCGCCTCTTTCTTTGTCCCGGAAAAAGTGACCGCGACGGCCGCCGCCGTAAAAAGCAGAACAACACCGGCCGTTGCCGCCATATATCCCCGTGCGGCGGCAATGCGCGTGATTCTTTCCCGGATGCCTTTTTCCCCTCCGCTCATGGCGGAGGCCGCGCCGATTCTGCCGCAGTCCTCCTTAATGATCAGCCGCAGCAGCGTTTTCCCGTAAGCGAACCGTTCCTGTTCCCCCAGCAGACGAATTGCCGCCGCATCACAGGCAAGTTCGCTGTCCTGCTTCGATACCCGGGCCGCCGCCCACACGAGCGGATGGAACCAGTAAACCGTCGTCAGAACACACCGGACAATCACCCAAATAGAATCCAGATGCCTGTAATGGCAATATTCATGAGCCAGAATGTGTTCAAGCTGTCTTACATCCCCCGTCAACTCCTCTGTCAGGTAAATGCACCGCCCGGACAGGCAGGGAGACGGCAGCTTCCTGACCGTATAAACCGTCAGCCTGTCCCGATATTTTTTTCCGCCGTTAAAAAGTTTCCTGTTGGCAGACAGATATCTTCTCCATTTCAGCTGGTAAAAGAGCATATAGCCGCCGGTCAGCATCGCACCCGCCGCCCAGATGTACGGCCAGATTTTTGACAGGAAAGACAGAAATTCCGACCGGCCGGCGCTGTCCGTCAGATCGGGCATCGCACCGTCTCTGCCGAAAAATATTTTCCGGCCCGAAGACTCCGTATCCTGCGCGTCCCCTCCGTTGTCCAAAAAACCTGCTTCCGCCTTATTTCCGGCATGATACGCTGTGCCGTCTCCCGTCTGCATCCCGGTATTACCCTGTATTTCCGTCCCTTTCCCGTCTCCGCCGGCATTCCTGTCCGCGGCCGCCATACTTCCGGTACCGCTCATTCCTTCCGCTTCCGCCGTTTTCCCGGAATCCTCCGATATTTGAATCCCTGCAGCCTGCCCGGGCATCAGGTTCAGAACGCTGAACTGGCTGCTCCAAAGCGGTATGGGAATGATGAGGCGAATCATGACAGGGAGCCAGAGCGCATATTGCAGAACCGGATTCAGCCTGCCTTTCGAAAAACAGCGTATCAGCAAAACAACCGCAATCAGAATCGATGAAGTAATCATAAAATCTCTCATCATTTCCCCTCCTCCGCCTTTCTCAGGATCTCATAAAGCTCCTCGATCTCTTCCCCGGACAAGGGCTTTCTCTCCACCATCGTATTTAACATCAGCCCAAGATGCCCGTTAAAAACCTTATCGAGAAACTCCTCCGTTTCCTGGAACACCGCTTCCGTCTTTTCGATATCGGGATAATAGCGCCTGGCCCGCTCCCCCTCTTCATAATGCACGGCTCCTTTTTCTTCCATGCGGCGCAGAAACGTCATGACCGTATGCTTCGTCCATCCGGTCGTCGTTTTAAAATGATTCGTAATCTGCATGATCGTCTGCGGTGCATTCTCCCATAAAAGATTCATTACTTTCCATTCAGCTTCCGATAATTTTATCATCTTCCATATTCCTCCTAAAAAGGTTGACAAGTGACTACCTTGTATATCCATTTTATACCGTAGGTAGTCACTTGTCAACCTTGTTTTATGTGCGGTGTTTTTATCAGTGCGATTTTTTATTCCACCATTCTGTGTTCAAAAAGACCGGCCGGTCTCAACAGGCAGAACGATTGTCAGAATATTCTCCTCATTCCCCCTTATTTTCTGCCCATTTATGCCGATATAAATAATAGAACAAAAAAAGTGGATTCCAGGGAGGGACTCGAAGCATACGGATATGACAAGCTTTATAAAGTTCAGGCGGTTACGGTGATACCGCATCTGAGGAAGGCTTCTTCCGACGATGAAAGACACCAGTCCAAGCGGGATTCGTCGGATTCTCTTTCCAGGAAATTTTTCTCGGAAGTGTTCGACGAAGCATGTAAGAAAGAAGAACAGAAAAACATTCTGATCCGGACAAACGGATATACAAAAGCTGCTCTTCCCTATTACTACAATGTCAATATGCGGGAATACCGCTGATTCCGACAAAACAGCGGAAAAAAGAGAAACTGCCGCGCCGGCTGACATGGCCGGGCGGCGGCTTCTTATGCGAAAAATATCATCCGACGAAACGGGAATATGCCAGCACACCATGGGAGCAATGCGTTTTCCGATACTCTCTCGGCGTCATCCGGCATCGCTCTTTAAATACGCGGTTAAAAGTCCTCTGGCTCTCAAAGCCGCTGTCCATACAAATATCGGTAATCGAACGATTCGTGTTTTCCAGGCAGAAACAGGCGTAATTCAGACGGGCCTCATTCAGATAACGGTTAAAGTTACAGCGAAAGACACATGAAAAAGTCCTGGACAGCACATATTTGCTGACGCCCAGCTCAGCTGCCACCGATGTCAGGCTGAGTTCCTCCCGGAAATTGGACGCAATATAAGCCGCCGTCCGATAGATCAGGTCGTCGTCCGCGCCGCCCTCTTTCAGGGTCAGTTCCAGTTCGGGAAAACACCTCGCGAGTATGATCTGCACATAAGCCTGTGCGAGCACAAAATCATCCTTTCCGATTATCGATAATTCCCGTAAAGCGCCATGCACATCTTCTCCTGCCTTTTTTCCGCCGATCACCGGGTAAAGCGGACGACATCTGCGTATCCTCTCCAGAAAAGCGCCGCAAAGAGACTGCGGAATATGGATATAAGCCGCCCGGTTTTCTCCTGCCGCAGACACCTGATAATGATGTATCACATCGGGAAAAATAAAAGCGATATCGCCCGCCTCCATGTGGAAAAGTTCTGCGCCGACGCCGGCTTCCAGCGTCCCCGCCGTCACATACACGATTTCCAGCGCGTCATGCAGATGCGGCGGCACATGCCCGGATTCTTTCTGTCTGAACACTACTCTCTCTTTTGTCTCCTGATATTGTAAATGCACTCCATCCCTCCCATTTTTTCCTGCTTTTTTCAAGACCTGTCTCAAATTTCCTTTTATGTCATTTGATTTCTTATAAAGCAGTATTTTTCTATAAGAAACTGCGGTAACCGCAACGGTCTTCATATAAGAATTTTCGCAGTAAATTCTTGGAATACAAGCTGTTGTGCTTGCTTTTTCCTAAAGATATTATAAGGTTTTATTCCGTTTTCAGGCTATATATTGAATTGGACAAAACATACACAAAATGATACAATAGAAAAAAGCATTTCGGAAAATAGTTTCACGCAAAACACGGAAAGGGAGGTTTCCATGTATATCAATTCCGGATATCTGCACAATTCCCTGATCGACTTTAAAGACAAAAGCAAGCCGCTGACAGTCGGAAGCTGCGGCACATATCGTCTGAAAAACCATCCCAGGCTGCCCACATACAGACCCCGCGGCCGGGTTGACTACCAGATTCTGTATGTTTCCGCCGGAACCGCACATTTTCATTTTGACAATGAGGAAAACGAAACACTGGTGACTGCCGGAAACATGGTTCTGTACAGACCGAAGGAATTTCAGAAATATGAGTATTACGGCGTGGATAAAACGGAAGTCTATTGGATTCATTTTACCGGAAATGACGTGAAGAATATTTTAAGAAGCTATGGAATCAGCGATGATATGCGCGTTTTTTATGTAGGCACTTCGCTGGAATTTCCCAGGATTTTCAAACGGGCAATTACGGAACTGCAAAGATGCCGTCCGCATTATGAAGAAGTGCTTGTCCTGCTGTTAAGGCAGCTGCTGATTGCAATTCACAGAAAAGTTACCAAAGAACGAAATTTGAGCAACGAATATCTCGATACCGAGATGGATATCGCTGCTCAGTATTTTAACGATTATTATAATACGGATATCCGCATTGAAGAATATGCCGTTTCCAGAGGCATGAGCGTCAGCTGGTTCATACGAAACTTTAAGCGGTATACCCAGATGACGCCCATGCAGTATATCGTTTCCATCCGTATCGCCAATGCACAGATGCTGCTGGAAGGAACTTCCTATACCATATCCGAAATCGGACATATTGTCGGATACGATAACCCTTTGTATTTCAGCCGGCTGTTCCATAAACAAAAAGGATGCTCGCCTTCCGAATACCGGAAACGGGCGGAAATCAGCAAATCCGCGAGCCCAGATAACGGCCCGTCCGCGCAATAAACGCCAGGACGTCCGCTTTCATTTCTTCCGGAAAGGCCGTCAGCACGGGCGCCGTCTCGAAACTCAGCGTTCCCTCAAAACCTATGTGTTTTAAACCTCCGATAAAGCCCTCCCAATCGGTGGAAGGCAGATTCTCCCGCGTTCTCGTAAAGGTGAACGGAAGCTGGTGCAGGTCGGATACGCCGTCATTGTCGTGAATATGAAGCACTTTCAAATGGCCGTCCAGGGTCGTGATGAACTTTTCAAAATTGAGCCCGATAAGGTTCGCATGGCCGGTGTCAAAACAAAACCCCAGCACTTCGCCGCCATATCTGTCGTTCATGCGCTCGATTCGCTCCACCGCCTTTTGGGCATGGCAGCATGGCCCTTCCACAAGATGTCCGCCGATACTGTCGTACAGGTTTTCAATGCAGAGGGTGATTCCCATTTCTTTCGCCATCGGCGCAAGAAAATGAAGAAATTTCTCCGTCTGCTCCCATTCCAGTTCTTCGGAGCCGAGAAAATGAGACAGTTTAAAGCCGTGTATCACAAGATAAGGACAGCCGAAAAAAGCGCAGACATGCAGGCTCTTGGGCGCCGCCACATTCCACAGATATGCGTTCAGTTCATCGTCCCCGCCCGGCACATAAACCGGATAAGGCATGTGCATTTGGTTGATGGCAATCCCGGCGGCTTCCGCTCCTTTTTTGTGCGGTGCAAAAAAAGTTTCCAGTTCCTTAACCGACTTATCAAAAAAAGCGTTGCGCTCCGACTGATAGATCGCAGAATTGAGCAGATATTCATTGAGGCTGAAATCCGCACAGGAAAAGCCGGCCCGTTTCAGCAGATCAAAGCCTTCCGCCGGATTTGTATCCGTTACTACATTTTTGGTTTGTACTCCGATGCGCAGCATCACATTCCTCCCATCACTTCTTTCCCTTGTTATTCCCGCTGTCTTCTTCCCCATTCGGCTCTTCACGCTTCAATCTGTCAAAATAGAAAGAAGGCATATACTCGTCATTAAAACGACCGATATCGGTAATGCCCATCGAACGCAGCTGCTCCTCAATCTCCCGGTAAAAAATATTACAGATAATTACTCCGCTGTTTTCCGGCAAATTGTTAAGTTCTTTGGGATCTTTTACTTCAAGTCCCTCAAACTCCGTTCCCCACAGTTTCGGATTATTGTCACATGTAAAAAGAGGCGGGTACTTTTTCCCGTAACACTTCATATAATTCCGACACATATTTCCCGCACCGAAAAGAGCAACCCGCTCATATTTTTTCAAATCCCGCTCGATGCCGATCTGCATTTCAAAATAATCAAGAACCGCTTTATAAAGCGGATACAGATAAGGTTGCAGCAACGGAGAAAATGCCGCTGTCGTATCTGTCGTTTCCAGAATCAGATATCCATCGTAAGACAGTTCCCTGAGCCCTCTGACTGCGCCGAGCCAATCCATTGCAGAGCGGCGCCTGTAAACGTTTGTAAAGGGAAGCATCTTTGCCTGCCTTTGTCCGTCATTCTCCGTCAGAATGACTGCCTGAATCCGGCTTCCCACCGCTGCCGCCATACTCTGCATATTCTGTCCGCAGAGATTGCAAGTTCCCGTATCCAGACAGAAACCGAAACGTTCTGTTCCCGCCTCTTTGTTCAGATCGTCAATCCAGGACGCCGCCTGCGCCCCTTCCGAACATATCCCGCGCACCAAATGGCCATTTTGGTTACCGCACTGATTCACCAGCAGCAGTTTCGTATACGCCTTTCTGCATACTTTTGCAAGCGTCAGGTAAAATTTCCTATTAACTTCCCACTCCTGTCCCCGTTCCACTCCTGCAAACAGCGGCTGGACAATGACATGTGTACAGCCAAGCGTTTCTGCGGCAATGATACAGTCCTCGTTAATCCTGAGCGTCAGTTCATTTAATTCCCTGCATTTTTCGGGAGTCTCCAAACGAGTCCACACATCGGTAAATGGAAGTCTGGCAATCGAAGGCAGAAAATCACTCGCTGCAAAAGCCTCTGTCACTTTTTGATAATATATTTTTGTCTCCTCCGGTTTCCATTTCGGTTTTTCCTCTCCGGCGCGCTCTGCCTTTTCTATCCTCTCTTTCAGATTCAACAGGCTCTGTGCCGAGCAAAACACAGAGAAATCAAACATAATGCCGTCAATTCCCACCGTTCGCAGTTCTCTGATGCTCTGGGCCGGCTTATCAAAACAAAAAATGCTGCTGGTCATTGCACAAATTTTTTTCATATATCGTCCTCTTCCACTATCCCAGTTTTCCTTCCTCCGCCAGTTTCTTCAGGTTGTTCACAATCATTTTTTCTCCCCGTTTCCTTTCACCACATCCTTCAACTGCGTCGTGCTGATTCCCTCCGTATAAGGAAAGAACACCAGGTCTGAGCCATGCCTTTGTAAAAAGTCCTTTTTCGCCAGCCATTTCGGGTCATCCGCATAGTCGCTTCCCGAAAACTGTGCATCGAACCGGTATTTACGCCATGCTTCATCCGTATCCCCTTTATTAAGCGGTATCTCAACTGCCTCATCCACATACCGGCATGCACGCACAATGGCAATCCTCTCTTCATACGGGATCTTCGGATTCGATTTCTTATGCCGGATGACCCCTTCGTCCGTAACGACTCCCACAATCAGGTAATTACACTGTTCCTTTGCACGACGTAATAGATTCAGGTGCCCGATATGAAAAAGATCAAATACACCCGCTACGTAACCCACGTTATATTTCTTTGGCTGCTCTTCCGCTTCCGGCTCATGCTCTTCCCGATACACCAGATACGGATTGTATACGCTGAAGTTCGGAATTCCCGCCCTGCGAAGCTGGCGCACCAACGGCATGTAATTGCGGATGCAGATCAACACCTTATATTCTGCTGGATTCATCTCATTAAGCGCCAAAGGCGAAAGCACCGGCAAGCCTTCCACTTCCGTCCCCTGGCGGCTTTCGTCGTTATCCAGGTATCCCGCTACAGGATAAATCTCCCCATATTTTTCACGGAAACGTTTCGCATAATTACCGGAACCGAAGAGATATAATTTCCGTCCTCTGGTATGATGGAAAATATCTTTAAAAATCATTGCATACTCTTCTCCCGAATAATTCAGACGTTTACGGTTCTCCTCTACGGTCCCGTAGTCCCGCCTTCCTTCCTTAAAATAATCGGACAGTCCGTCATCACCCCGCAATATATTCAGAAACCGGCCGATAAATTTAGAGAACAAATCGCGATACGTCTCAAGTCCATACCGCTCAAAAAGTTCTTTCCTGGGAATGATTTCATCCAACTGGTCATTAAATTTATAAATAAATTCTATCGTCCGTAGCAGAATTGCTTTTGCCGGCATGTTTTTCAGGTAAAGCTCCTGATCGTAAAATATAAAACGATTCTCCTGATAAAAGCAGTTTAAAGAAACCAGATCAGGATATCCCCGCTTTAAAATTACCCCTAAATCCGCCCGTTCCTTTTCCGTACCGGAAGCAATCATTTTCCACTTATCCTTATTGGGATCGTCCTTTTTCCTTTTCTCCCATCCCGGCTCGAACTGTTCCCAGTTAATCTCCTCAAACCGTGCGTGTTCCGACGAATGCAGAATAATTTCCCAGAAAGTATCAAGACTTTCCAGAAAAGACTCCTTGTTCCGTACAAACAGCATCCGAAAATAATCGTTGGCCGGAACGCCTGACACATACGGCATGACAAAATCTCTGCCTTCGATCCTTGCCGCTATCATCTGTACCCCTTGTTTTTGTAAATACTGATTGTTATCATAAAGCCTCTGAATTTTTTCTTTTCCTTCCTGATACAGAGCACGTTTTATCACGATCCCATCGCTTCGCAGAATGGTTGCCATGGCATTTTCCGGCCCTCTCTCGCCGGAAAGGGTAACCTGATTCACCGGGGAAAAAACACCGTTCAGAGGACATTCCACAAAAAAACCGTTGGCCATGCCATGCAGAAGATGGTTCTCCATCAGGGACGGATAAAGCTCTTCTTCCATCAAAAAAATCGTATCCGGACTGTTATACTCCGGGAAAATCCGGATATCCAGCGCCTCATTCGGCTCATAATCTTCCGCAATGAGCACCTGCGGATTCGATAATCTTGGAAACACAGAAAAAAAACGATGATCCGTAAATCCGGCCGTTTCCAGAAAGTGTATAATCTCAGCCTTTGCGCAGGCTCTTCCTTTCGCTTCGTTCCGCTCCCAGTAAAGCAGATGCCTGTAGTTTTCAATGCTGTCAAAATTTTTACCGGTAAAGGAATCCTGATCCCCGCAAAAATACCGGATACCCAGCCGGTTATCCGCCGCCAGAAGAAGTCTGCCGTCCGGTTTCAGCAGACTGCGAATACGTTCTAGCAATGTCCCGGGTGTCCCCGCATATTCCAGAATATCTACCGCAACAATGATATCAAAACGTTCTTTTTCATACCGGCTCCAGGCATCTTCTCTGCTTTTTTCTACCCGAGCAGTATTGTCTTGTTCTTTGCCTTCCTTCACTACTTCCGTCTCCGGCCAATTGAATGCCAGACGTTCTGTCCGTAATCCCATTTCCTCTAACGCTTCCGCGATACGGACACTGTTTCCCTCTTCATGTACCAGACAGGCAATCCGGCTTTCCTTTTCTATCTCATACCATTTGATGATTGCCTTAGGTAATTCCCGCAGCCGCTGTTCCGGTGTCATTTTACTCCTCCATTGTTCATATGGCTCATTTTTATTCTTTTATAGCAGAAACCCGAAAGAAATGCTTATCTTCCGGGCACATTTTTCATTTCCGATTTTAAGTCACAGCCCCCGCATAAACAGATTTGTACAACCGAATGCGTTAAGAGGCAGCCCGTATACCGATATCTGTTCTTCTCCCACGCCGATTTCCTCCAACTGCCCTACGATTTCTTCCGGGCACGCTTTCTTTGCCGCCAGATAGTGGGCGCCCGGATAACGCCTGACGGCTTCTTCCGGCGGTAAAATCTCATGCCCGTAAAAAGTTCCGCCCCATTTTTCCCGGTCATTGTCACAAAACGCCACGATATTTTCCAACCGATTCATCCGAAGCAGGCACAGCGCGAACTTTGCCGCTTTTCCGGTACAGAAAACGACAAGCTGTTTCTTCGCGGCCATTTTCTGTACGAAATGATCATAGATATCGTAATCGGCCTTCGCTTTAATTTCGATATATGCCTCATAAGCTTCCGGCTGTTCCGTAAACAGGCGCATCTCTATAAAATGCGCCGGAAGCATCTCCTCCTGTTTCAAAAGTCCCCGGTCCCGGTCTTCCGTGATAATCTCCCGAAATTCATCAAGGGCTGACAGAATTTCTTTCGTGGGCTTACTGTGTTCCCGGAAGGTGGTATAGGGTGAAAGCGCCATCATTACGGTTTCCCTCGCCATAAACGCCCTTCCCGACCGATCCGTAATGCCGTCTTCTTTCATCTTTTCCCTGATATATCTGCATTCCGCCAGATTAAATCCGGCAAACAGCGGATTATAAGTGGAAGCAGCGGCATTGTCCCGCCTGTAACGGTAAAAAAGGTGGTCTAAAAACATGCCTCTGCGAAGATTCATATCCACAAGATAACGGAAACCGCAGTCCTGAAAAGCGGCCCCCGGACTTTCATTCAGGCGAATGTGAAATTCCCGCAGAAACGATAGTTTATAAATACCGTTCCATATATATACGTCCGGGGAGATATTTTTCTCCAAAAAATACCGGGATGAAATGATCTTTCCCGTATCTCTCAGCGGATTTTCGAGAAGATACCGCTCTCCTTCATAAGGCGTAACCATCGTGTAAAATCCCGCTTTCGCATAATCGAGATTATTTTCGACAGCGGCTTTGTATAGCGTCTCATACATGTCGGGTTCCACGCTGTCATCCGTCTCCACGATTCCGATATATTCTCCCCGGGCCAAATCAATGCCGAGATTGATCTGGTAACCGTAACTTCTTTTTTCAGACAAAATAAAACGGACACGTTTGTCTTTTTCAGCATATTCTTTGATAACCTCACAGGTTCCGTCTGTGGAACCGGCATCGATGCAGAGAATCTCGATATCCGAAAGGGTCTGGTTTATAACGCTCTCGATACACTCACGAATATAGGCCGCCACGTTGAGGGACGGCAGGATAACTGATACTTTTGGCATCATATAATGTATCTCCTTTTTGTATGTTTCCTGTTATCGTTCATTCCATCTCTTAGCCTGTAAAATGCTCAAGAGCCCTGTTATCCGCGCTGATTTCTTTTTTCATATTTTCCCCATTTATACCTTGCAGCGCTGAATTGTTACTATTTACAATATTCCTTCCGGGATTTCATTTACGATTCTGTCAGTATCAATCTTCAGATTTATCAGCTGTTCCCGTACCAGCTCATTTCCTTCTTTCATAGATACTATAACCATTCCATTCATCTTATTTAATTCTTCCTTTAAGTCTTTCGGTGAAATAATCCGGAACCCCATCTTCTTTTTCCCGTGCAATGCTACATCATTATCACAAAATGAATCAACCGGAATATGATGGTTGTCGCAGAAAAGCATAAGTTTTTCTCCCCTCCTGCCACACCCGAATATGATAACCGGACGTTTTTTCGTAATCTGCAGAAATAATTGCAGGCATTTTTCCTTTTCCTTCTTTCCACAGATAAATTTCTTCGCATGCGTTTCAGCTGATCTGAGCAGAACAGACAGCCTGTCCCACAACTCCGCCTTATACATCGATTCTTCTAAAAAACCGCTATTAATGGCGGTATCCATCTGCATCCGAAACCACTCATAAGGTTCTGCAAGCCTCATATCCTGCCAGTTCCCCTCCAGATATTCCAGAATCTGTTCATATTTTGTAATAAATGAAATACTCATCGTATAATAATAATATTTCTTATGAATTCCCTTTAAATTACTGAAAAATGATTTTCGCTCATTTAACCACTGAAATTCTTCCTGATAATATCTAAGTCCTTCCAAACTTCCGGAAGAGGCATTTTCTCTACCCTGCCTGTATCTATAAAAACTTTTATCGATATATTTTACCTTCCCTGCAAAGGTCTTTACCTGTTGTAAGAAACCCATGTCCTGAAAAGCTGCTCCTGCTGATTCATGTAGCCTTATATGATTCGCATTTAAAAATTTTCTATTATAAATTCCCCTCCACAGTACATAATCAGATGCACGCAGCGTCGCGATTTGTTCTGTATTCAATATCTCTCCGTACCAGTCACGTTTATCCGGAGGGAAAAGTCCCCTTCTGGAGAAATAGCTGTAACCGTTCTGCAGTTCATGGAACACGTCAAAATCCGCTGCTGCATAATCCAGTTTATCCGTCTCGGCCTGCTCATATAAACAACGATACATATCCGGTGCAATCCAGTCATCGGTCTCTAACACGGCAATGTATTCTCCGGCCGCATAATCCAATCCCATATTCACCTGTTTACCGTAGCTTTTGATTTCACTGTGCAGAACAACAATTCTGGTATCTCTCTCTGCATACTCTTTCAATATTTTTTCTGTACCATCCGTAGAACCCGCATCAACACAAATAATTTCCAATTCATGCAATGACTGGTTGATAACACTGTTCAGACACTCGCGAATATAATCCGCCACATTCAATGACGGTAAAATAACAGACAATTTTATGTTCATTACAGCCAAACCTTCCTCAGCAAATCCTCCCAAAACAATTTCTGGTTCATCGCTTTCTGCCGTTTATATATAGTCTCATGCGCATATATTCCCATTTGTTTCGTTCTGCCGCGATTGTGATATAGAACACATATTCTATCCACAAGAACCTTCAAATCATTCACTGGTACCACAAAACCATTGTATCCATCCGTCACATCATCTCGTGCACCCGATACATCCGTAATAACCGGCACCGCACCCGCCGCCATCGCTTCCGCCTGTGAAATACTATGGCCTTCCCGCTCCGAACAGCTGATCATAATATCCTGTTTCTTCCAGAAATCCGGTATCTCTTTTCTGTCTATGTATCCCGCCAAACGAACATAACCGCTGAGTTCTTCCTCCCGTATCCGTTCAAGCAATGTCTCCATGTAGTCTCCCGTGCCTGCAATATTCAGGCAAAAGCGAATGCCCTTTTCCCGCAGTTTCAATGCTGCCTCTAACAATAAATCCGCCCTTTTCAGGGTTACAGTTACTCTTCCGGCATAACCAATTTGTATCGGAAGTTCTTCTTTGCTCCATGACCTGTCCAGTATTTCATCACAGGATACATGCCATCCGACAGGCATTATCTTATTTTTCTCCATACCATATGTTATCAGCTTATCTTCTATGAAGGAACTGATAACCAGACAGCAGTCAATATATTCCTGCCACAAACCATATGCTTCATAATATGTTTCATCATCACTGTGCTGTACCGCGATAATACGCACCTGCTCTGGGTACCGCCTCTTTGCTATACAGGCCGACCAGAATATGTATTGCGGAAAGTTGCAGATAACTGTACAGGGGAGATTTTCCGCAATCGCGCTTACACCAGACTCTATTATTTCCTTTTGTCCTGTACACTCCGTATACCGAAAGATATGCGCAGGATATGTCTTGTTTACGGGACCCGTCAGCGTATTGTCCGTCGTAAGGTATACACCGCCAACGCCTTGTTTTTTTAGCTGTCCTGCCAGTTCATATGTCCATGCTTCCACGCCTCCAAGAACCATTCCGTTTTGCAGATCAAAAACTACGCCGGGGCAGGAACCTGTCATGCGCTTTAACCGTATATAATCTTCCGGCTTATCATTCCGGGCGGCACAATAGAATAAATAATTCCTTATCTTATGATTTCCATACAGAATTTTATTTTCTTCTATCCCCATTTCCAATAGCTGCCGGCAAATGGTTTCTTCGTCTTTACATGTAACGGCAATATAATCATTTTCCTGCTTCTTTAATCTGTCCGGCGCATATATCGGAATTCCTTCATAGCTGTTTCCCCACAATAACCGGTTATTATCGATAAACCCTTCAGGTACAATGCCAAATTCCCGGAAACACATAAGCCAGTGCTTTCCTCTTTTACCTGCTCCAAAAAAATATATTTTCCACATAGCTTTCGATGTTCCCCCAGCGCTTATGTTTCCAGGACGGCATAGCCCTTATTGACCATGTCATCGATGCTTCTTATCATACTCATATCATCACACTCATCTACTAAATCAACAAAATCCATCGTATTAATTACCGCGTTGGGCAGGCTTCCTCCAAGCATTTCCTGTCCCGGCTGAAAACTACTGTAATATTGTACAAAATATTTTTTGATTCCTTCCTGAATATCCAGCATATGTCTGATATCTCTCTCCGTCCTGTATTCCTCCCCATACAGAAATTTCCCGTCCGCATCCATTCCGATAATATTCGTTTCCGGCGAAGAAAAGCAGTATTCCATCAAGGTTCTCTTTATATTGATATCATCCAGTCTCAGATATTCCCCTTTATCTTCATAGAATGACTGCACCTTTTTTAACCTGCGTGTATTATGTATTTTCCCCAGATAAAATCCCCGTAGTTCAAAAGGCACGAACTGTTCCATAAGATACTGAACCGTTCCACGGCAATATGAGTCAAAGAATCCATATTCCCTGCCTTTTTGTAATCCGATCTCTTTCATGTAAGAATAATATTTTTCGCGAATCAGGGAGGCCTTTTGAAAAATCTTTTTCTTATGTTTCATAATATATTCCCGTTTATTTTCACCGGAATAAGGAAAAATATCGTCTTTTTCCAACAGGAATCGTTTCTCCAGTAATTCGTCCGGCGCATAAACGTCATCATAATTTAAATAAAAATCAATGCTTTCCTCATTTGACATAGACGCCAGATAGCACAATTTTCTGGAAGCCTTAAAATAAACGGCCTCCGGTATATCACTGTCTACATTTTCCCGATACCACTGATACAAATCATAAAACAGATATCCGTCTCTTGTTGTAAAAAGCATTTTGTCAATCTGACCTTCTTTGAGCTGTCCGACCAGCCAGTCAATATATGACACAGCATAAATCCCAAGAAAGCGATATCCCCATTCCTTATATGTTCCAACCTGTATCACCCCACGCCCGGCATGGAGTGCAAACGGATTATTAAACATTTCCGATAAAAGCAGCCCCAGTGCATTCTGCTCTTTCATGGAATAAGCATATCCTCTCAGCGCATTCAGAGTGGAAGTCTTTAACATCTTTAATGCCGAACGTATCAAAAAAACATCAATGCCTTCCACAGAAGCGGCGCCGTCCGATATCTCATTATCCCCAATATGCAGGCATTTTTCATTTTGTACCATCTTCCTGTATATATGAAAAAGCCCTGCTGTCTTTCCGCAATGATAGTCACAGGAGACCAGAAGTTTCTCATACCCTTCAATACCGGCTCCGGCCAAGATCTTACTTATCATTGATTCCGTCAAATGCATATCTGAAATCAAAAACACTCTTTTGCCGCTTGAAAGCGCATAGTAAAAAGCCTCAACCAATTCTTTCCGGCAGACCGCCATCTGCATTTCCGTTTCGATTTCCAAATTCATCAGCCGGTCACGTTCTTTATCCGTCAGCATTAACAGATCCTGCATCGTATGATAAATACCGTAAATATTCTTTTCATATTTATTATTCCGGTCTGCATATATACGTTTTTCTGCGTATATTTTTGACGATATATCTTTTATCCCTGCCTTATGCCCAACTAACTGAAATATATCGGCCGGCTGCATCACTTTCCTCATAATCAACGTATCAAAAACATCAAAGCTTATGACATCATGACAGTCAATTTCCGCCCTTAATTTTTCTGAACTTAAAGAAAAGTACTGCCTGTCCGCCCGGCTTTGCTTCAAAAAGCCGGATCCGCACCATTGTAATAAATTTCTCCCATTTAATCCTCTAAGTAATATTCCATTTTTTTCGCAAAAATCCGCTATTTTTTTCGTAATAATCCAATAATTTTTTACTTTCGCCGCCACAACAATCTGCGTTATCCCGGATTCCGCGATCTGCTCTTCACTCATTATTACCTTTCCACTAAAAAAGGTACCCGGCTTCTTTTGATCCATTATTCCTGCTATCCGCTTATAAAATCCACAATTCAGCAAAAAATTCGCAGCAATTCCTGTCCCATAAATTACCGTTTTCCGTTCGGATACCATCTGTGAAAACAAGTCCAGAATCTGTTTCTCTTCCTCCAAATAGTATTCCGGGAAAAGCCAGTCATAAAGATGGTATTCTTCCACCAGATGCCGCTCCTTTTCGTTTAATTCATCATGGATAAGGTGTTCTATAAACTGAATGGCGTCCTGTGGCGAAACACATTTTCCCCTAAAATCTGTCTGTTCTATCACACGATAAAACCTGTTCAGTGAATCTTTACCTGTTTCCATATACTTTCTCCGTTATCGGTAAATCCAATATTCTCATTGTGGACTCCGGCACTAATTTACGTAAACTGTCCAAATCGTAATTTTCAATATATTTTCGTGCCAGGGAAGCGCTGATATATCGGCCATTACATTCCTTTCTGGGGATCTCAATAAGTTCGATTCCATGATCTGGCAATATCCGCTTCATAGCCTTATTGTATTCATTGGTAACCATATCTTCTGGTTCTTCTCCCAGGAACCTATAACAAATCTTTAAATGAGGAGCTATCTTTTTTGCAAAGATTTTAATATCATTTTCCACATTTTCTACAATATCTTCATCCGCTGCTTTTATAAAATATTCCGGAAAGGTTGTATTAGACAATATAAATGGACCGCTCGGAACAACCATTACATTATTTAAATCCGCAGTACCCTCACAAACCATTGCAAAACGTTCATCAAATGAAAACAGGGACTGATTTTCCTGTACAACAAATATGATCAAAAAATCGACTTTTCTGACGGCCTGTTCGATCAAATAACGATGACCATATGTAAAGGGATTACAATTCATAACAATAGAGCCTGTTTTTTTATCATCCGTAAAAGAGCAGTTTTTGAAATATCTGTCCAGATATATTGTTTTTATAAAATCTTCATTTCTGTCCGCCAATATTTCCTGCTTTCCAATCCCCTTTTTTAAAACAGATTGTAATGTATCATATATAGCGTCTGCATAAACAGAATGAAGTCTGTGATTACAATGCATTGGATGATCTACCATCCATTCCGCATGTACATTGTGTTTATAGCAGGCATCCATCAAATTAATTTTGCCAACGCCCGTAAAGTTTCGATTCCCACATATAATAATGTCGCCTTTCTTCAGAGGTAACGTTAAAATTCGTGCCAATATTAAATCCATATTACCCGAGTACGCCGGTGAACCACAATTCACTACTCTTACTTTATATCCCTCTTGATTCATTCGTTTCTGCAGAAAGCTCTCTATCGTATTTTTGTCCTCTGCATAATGTCCGTATATATAACATGCCCCTACAAAATATATAGTTCTGACATAGCTTTCCGGCTGTCCGTAAGTATAGCGCTCTCCTCCTGTGACATTATAAACTTCACTATGACTGTCTTTTAGTTTACCGCATCCGCTTTGCGTTTCTATCTGATATTTAATACCTTTGATACAGTCTGCATATTCCGCTGAATATAAATCATCAAAAAACCCCTGGTTCATGAATTCATAAAAACGATTATTTACCCTTTCGCCAGCAGATGCGTATTTGCTGGCAATTTCCGCATAAAGTTTGTCTACATAGCCGCTATTTCCGGTATTACATTCCCAAAACAGGTTAAATATGTACACGCCTTTTTCTCTGAAATATTTTAAAATAGCTGCTGCTTTATTCACTTCAGCAAAATCTTTATAAGTATAAAAATTTAATTCCCCGGTCTCTTTTTTATATATATATTTATACAAAGTATCCATGGCACGGAGTTCATCTTCATCTACAAACAATATCCAATTTGATGATTCCAGATATTTTATAATTTCACTGGGAACAGTACAAACGACTTTTACTCCCTGTGATACGAAAAATTCTCTGTAACGTTCAAATATTTTCTTTTTTTCATCAAAACATTCATTTGGCAGAACCAAACATAGATCATGACAGCTTTGGCAGATCCATTGTATGCTATCCGGCAAATACATCATATCTGCCTTACAGTTATCCCAGCGTATGTATTCCCCCAAAAGTTCATTCTTTTCACTTATCACCGGAAGTGCATTGATATTTTTTCTTTCACGAAAAATTTTTTTCGCTTTCATATATTCCGTTTTACGAATCCAGGTAAACTTCTTATTTATCATTACATGGTCTGCACCGCCTTCACTCGCTCTGGCAATATCCCCCATACTAATCATTCCAAACAGTTTTCTGTCTAAGACAAAGTAAATCATATTTGCCGGCTTTTCGAGCAGCACACGGGCCAGTATATCAAATGAAACTCTGTCTGTCTCATTCTCCAGTCTGACCGCGGTTAATTTGTCCCTGTCTTTATAAATCATGCTTTCCTCCTCATATAAGTATGAAATAGTTTGCCTCTCTATGCTTCCGTAATCGTATCAAATCTCTGCCCTTTTCCATATCATCGTCAGTTTACATCATCTTCCCCCAAATCCCGCAAACCGCTTAACACTCCGTCATTCAAAAAGATCAGCTGGTTCTCTTCCAGCCCAGCCGCCAAAAGCTGTTCATAAATCCGGTACTGATCATTCAAACCGGAAAGAGCTATGATACACACCGCATTCCGATAGTCTGCCGCTTTATACTGAACTACCTCTACGCCTTTCCAATCAGAAACATTTCTTTCGATATCCCCGACTGCAAACGTTCTTATCCGATCGACCATCCCAAATTTCTTCAGCACATTATAAACGCGCTTAGCTACAACACCAGCCCCATAAATCACAATGTCCATGCCTTTGCCAATGCCGGCAGTCCATTCTTCTAACAGTCTGGCATTATCCTTACTTCGTTTCTCTTTAATTTCGTTCTCACACACGGTACCCGTTGAAAATATTCTGTCGGTCAGGGATTCTTTCATGCCGCCCCAATCGTTATATTTCTTTAAAAGCAGATGCAGGCTTCTGTCATTTCCTCCGCTTATGTTATGCTGCTGATATAAGCCATCCTGCGCGAATCCTTCGTCCGATCTGTCCAGAAATCTTGTCGGCATCTGAACTACCGGTATATTACTAATAAGCTCCATCACTTTAAGCCAGATATCGTCTGCATGCATACAGTACTCCCTGATGCAGTCAGCATGAAACACCTCCTCGGTAAACAAATGCGGCGGATACAGGATTCCGCCGCATCCAACAGCAAACAAATCCATACGCGGCACTCCGATATAATGCAGGCATTTGCTCCACCATTTATTATATTCTGAAATATTGCCCGCAGGATCAGCCGTAATCAAATGCGTCCGCCTGGCCAAAACACATCCTGGAAACTTATTAATTCCCCTGATAAGTTCCTCTATCATATGTTTTTCATAATAAAAATCATCATCTATTGTAATAATATAATCATCTGAGTACTCCTGAAACGCATAAAGATATTTTTTATGTGATTTCATATCGCCCTGACACCAGTGTATTTCCAGCCCCTGCTTCAAATAGACTGATAAATCAACCGGCAGGCTTCTATCCAAAAATTGTTCTTCAGACAGACTGAGCACCACTTTATCGGGTTTATACGTCTGTGCCATAATACTGTCCAGTACCTTCTGTATGCCTTTTATTCTGGCCGGATATGTTGTCAGCGAAACAATGATACCGTTCATAATCTGTTCTCGTCTCCTCGCTTAGATTCCTTCCAGGCTTCCATCTACTCAGATAAACTTCTCTTTTTAACTGTCTATTCCAAGTCAAATAAAGGATATGCACAATAATCGTCAAACCCTTCTTGATTGAGATATCTCATAATTTCTTCCTGCTTTTGCATACCTGTTGCAATTAATACCGGCATTTTTTTATACTCATCCTTTGGATTTTCAATGGGAATCCCTTGAATATCCCGCCCTGCTTCAGTCGATGCCGTAACCAGAAAACTCCTCGGTTTCAGATTTTTATCCCGCAATAAGTCAAACACTCTTTTCGCATATTTCCCAGCTCCATATATCGTAAAGTTCTCTGTCTGCAATTTTTTCTCAAATTTCATATATTGCTGTCTGCATTGCCATTTGAACAGTGAAAATAATGGGAGATATTGTTTATCACGAAACCCGATTATTATTTCTTCCATCGACACGCCGGATACCTTCTGCAGTTCACGCAAATAAGCAGCATCGTTTTCTTCCAGAACCGCTATTACATTAAAAAAAAGATTTTGCATATACTCAGCGCCCAAAAAATGTCCATGTTTTTTTATCAGCTGATAAACGGCCTCTTTATATGCTCTGTTATCATAACTAATACAAGCCGTTTGCCGGTATGCTTTAATCAAAGCTTCCGCATAATATCCAATCTTATATCTCTGCACAATCCGAATGATCAATTCATAATCCTGTAAACGTGGCATATCCTCATCAAATTTACCGATCTCCTCCAAAACATTTTTTTCCATAACAAGCGTTGGCGTTCCAATCATATTTCCTGCCTTTAAAGTGGTCTCAATATGATCCTCATATTTATCTGTTAAATGATAATCGTCCGGGATTGTCCTTGTCTCGCTGCCGCATAACAAATAAGGGCAGTAACATACTTTAAAATGATTTTGTTTCATATAAGATATTTGTTTACATAATTTATCCGGCATCCATTCATCGTCGCTGTCCTGAAACGCAAGGTACACTCCCTTTGCCTCATCAATTCCCCGATTTCTGGCGGCACATGCCCCTTTATGATCTTGGGAAAAAATCTGTATTGCAGCGTCCGAATAACTTTTCAAAATCTCCATCGTACCGTCGCACGAACCGTCGTCCACAACAATAATTTCGATATTCTTATAAGTTTGTCTTAAAACGCTGTCTATTGCCCGCGAAATCGTTTTCTGTCTGTTATATACCGGAATAATTACAGAAACAAGTTCTTCCATATTATTATGACTCCCTTTCACTTTGTATCATTATTTCATTCCGATTATCACATCATGCTGTCGTTTATAGCACTTACCAGCACGGAAAATTCCAGTAAATCAATCCCACGCTGATATCCACCCTTCGATAATTCTTCGATAATCGTTTCGGCATATTTCATTGCTGTAATAACAAGCGTTTCCTCCGTATGCTTAATCTTTGCCGGCTGCATAACCGGGATTCCCCATATGCTCTTACCCCATTTCTCTTCATTCGAATCCGCATAAAATATCCTGCGGTCTTCAAAATGACGAAATAAATATCCGCACAATGAGCCGTAATTCCCCGTTCCATATATCCATATCGTCCGCGGAACAATTTTACAGCTGTCCAAAAGACTCTTCCATACCACCTCTTTTGATGCTGTCAGGTAACGCTTTTCCATGTATTCATTCGTTGAGTCCCCCTGCGGTTCATAATGCACATTCCAGACATCCGTGTGGCCGTCCTTTGCGATATACGGTTTAAAAAAATCCAGATCATATTTCATCCACGCATGACATCCAAACGGTAATTGTCCCCCATTCATCCTGTATAAATCCCTGACCGGTCTTTCAAAAGAAAACTGCCATGCAATTTCTCTGGGTGCAGCTTTAAAATCCCCGCTTCTCGATGCCCAGAATACATCTTCGTTATATCTTATCGGTTCTATGTTCGCCTTATCCAGCTCCCGCAGAAATGAATCAACCTTACGTAAGGAAAACCCACCATTTCCTACATACAAAATACCCTTGTCTGCAAGCTCCGCCTCAAACTTTCCTTCTATCCATGGCGCCCCGATATAATCATATCCATATCTGCAAAATTCCAGCAAACGATCCGAAAAAACATATGCGTCCAACTGATAAATCAAAATAAACTGATAAGATTGAAATAATTGATAGAAGCTTCTATTAAGCATCATTTGATTATACGCTTCCACGTCAGACATCCACGAAGAAGGCACTTCTGCAACATCCCATTTCTCCGGAAACTCTTCCAGGACTATCCGGAGCCCCTCGGGTATAACAAAAATCATGGGAAAATTATGTAATACTTTTTTGCATTGTTCATAAGAAATTTGTTCCGTAATGCTTAAATCGTTATGATAATATGGAATTACTACTGCTGCTTCCTGCTTCATCTTTTCCTGTCTCCGCTTATTTCATATTATCAAAAATCACATCGGCAAGACTCACCACATCGCAGTTTAATCTGTCAGCGGCCGTTTGTATTTCTTTTAAATCTGCATCCGGATTTGTATATACAATTACATCCACATGGGCAGATACTTCCTCCGCCGAAATAATCTTAACGTTTGCATAATACTCTGCCGGCAATTTATCAACCGCATATTCCACCGACACGCTGCCATGTTCCAACGCTTTCAGAAAATGAATGGCCATTGTTCCCATACCCCAAATTGCAACCTTATGATATCCACGTCTTTCTAATATAGAATCAATACCGATCCCGTCTTCCATCAAGGTAAGCCACTGGTCAAAGATATGATAAAATTCCTCTATCATCCTATATCTCTTCAAAACTGAATCCATTTTCAGTCCTCTCCTACGATAATTTTCACAAGTTTTTGCAAATCTTTTCTCTGCCGTTCCACAATATCAGGAAGCTGCTGTCTGATGTTTTCCCTCTTTGCCGCTCTGATCCTCTCCGAAAAACTCTCAATAATCCTGATTGCTATTTCGTCTATCAGTAATGGGTTGAAATACAGGACCATATCCCGGCAGACCTCTGCAATTGACGTATTGACGGAACACGCACAAAGCGTTCCGTATTTCATCGCCTCTAACGGTGGATAGCCAAAGCCTTCATTCAGGGAAGGATATACAAACAGATGCGCATTCCGGTACAGTATTTCCAACATTTCTGCCGAAACGTAATCCAACAGAACAAAACGCTCCTTATGCGTTATATCATGTAACATTTCCGCTTTGTTCTTTACGCCAAGTACCACCACTTTAAAATCCGGTCTGATAAATTGATACGAATGGGCAAATACTTTATCATATGCAAGCATTGCCCGTTTTCCATTTTTATACCAGATTCCGGCGCTGACTATTAATCCATAATTTCCGGATACCAGCCCTTCTTTATTCAGCAGTTCTTTATCGCTTCCATCATCCATGACAGGTACCCGCTTTGGCGGCGAATAAAGCACTTCGATATCCGCATTCTGCAATTCAGGATAATAATAATAAATACTGTGTTTTGTATGTTCCGAAACCGCGATGATTTTACAATCTTCAAAGGTAAGCAAAGCATCGCTGTAAGGCTGCTTCTTTTTTAATCTTTTTTCCTCATCCTCTCTGCCATAAATATAGCATGGGAAATCCGCCGCTTCTTTTTGTCTGCCGAAACACTTCTCATCTCTTTCGCAGTCCGCAAGTTCGATATCTCTCAGTCCATGAAAGGTTCCTATAAAACGAATATGCCCCGGAAAGTTTACTTTCCCCCACCATCCGCTGTAAGGCAGGGCAGAATATATTACCGTATATCCATAATCTCTCACAATCGCAGAAAGATTTCTCAGATCACATATGGCATGAACACGCCATCCGGCTTCTTCACATCTCCCCAGCATATGCAGGCATACATTTCTTCCCTTAAAGAAAAAAATGCCGCAATTTATTTGTTCCTGCTGACCTAATAATTCCTCCAAAACAACATTTCCATATTCACCGCCACCGTGAAATACACTTCCTCCCTGATAATACCGGAAATCTATTAAAACATTACGCATAGATCATCCCTCTTTGATGTTACTGTCTCATTTTTTTCATAACAAAAGTACATGAAAAATTGTCCCTCGCACATGAATCATCCTGCCATACTTCCATCGGGATACATCCATTCTCATAAGCTAATTCAAAAATCCTCTTTTGCACTAACAAGTGCATTTCCATTTTACCGATACACAAATCTTTCATGTATTCATCAAACTTAAATTCATATGCTTCCTTATAAGTCGGTACCTGAAAATATATTGTTCCTCCTTCTTTGAGCGATTGAAACATCGCATTCAGCATGTACTCAATAACAGAAGGGATATTATGCTGTAAAACCATGATGCTGTATACAACATCCGATTTGGGTAATTCCATATAATCTTCTATTCCTCTGTATAAACAAAAGGAAACATTCTTTTCATTTTGTAAAACGGACGAAGCAATTTCTATATTTCCGGGAGAAATATCTACCGCCGTCACTTTTCCAAAAGCCTGTGCTAAATGTTTCGTCACTCTCCCTGTCCCGCATCCTATTTCCGTAATCTCTAAATGTTTTGCATCTTCCGGCTCCCGGATAACGTTATTTCGAATCAGCGTTTTTATAACAGCCTGACAACTTTTCCGACCTGTCTCATAAAATTCTTTTTCCCTGCTCTGCCTGTTTATATTTTCCTGAAGATATTTCTTATCTGTTAAAACAGACCAATAAGGTTCGCTGCTTCCCAACTGTGTCCACGTCTTTTTGGTCAGGTTAAAAATTGTTTCCATTTGCTCATTATTACATTTTTCAATATTTAATTTATCGCTGCACATAGAAAAGAAATCATTAACCTCAACAGCGGCAATATCACATACAGAATTTTCGTGAAAGCATTTGGATTGTTCCAGCAACTCAGAATAAACCTCCGGATTACTTACTGCAAACAGCACCACATAATCCTCCGCATCTATTTGCTGAATGTCATTTATATTTAGAATATCCTCTGAGGACCCTGAAAGTTTATTATCGACTATGGCAAGCTCTTGTATCTTATACTTTTTATTCAGTAAATACTTTACTCTCTTACCATGTGCCCCATATGGGAAAATTACAAATCTGCCTTTTTCCAGATTACGTTCTATCGCACTGATGATTTTCTTATCATTTATATACATTTGCTTCACTGATAAAGTCCTCCTAAAAAATGCCTTATATTTTCATCTATCAGAATAAAACGGTCTGCCGAAGGATTTTTGCATACCTCCTTCTGATTCTTATCCGTCATTCCCAGAACGATCACTGCCTTACTGATGTCTACATCAGAGATATATTCAACTCGCTGATCTATACAGGGTTTTTTCGCATTGTCCGAAACGATATACCCCTCCGCTTTTATTCCCAGATCATTAAACAAAGCAAACAGCTTTGCTCCTGTCTTTCCGCATCCGTAAATAAATATATTTTCTTTATTTTCCAGTTTCCGAATCAATTCATATATACTGCATATTCCGGCCCTGTTCATGCGATGTTTCCCGGATATCGTTTTACGATTCATCTCCACCGCCATATTCCATTCTTCCATTAAATTGTCCTGATAATATCGGGAAAGGAATCTTCCGTATAATTCCATCATTTGAGAATCAGGTATATAACTCCATGTAACCATTAAGGCCGAAAAAACGTTTTCAATATATTTTGCTGTATCCTGTGTAATTTTAAATACACCGAGTTCAATATAATTGTAGGAATTATCCCCCCCCTTCCCCACAATTTTTTCACCCACAGCCGCCGAAAGAAGCACTCTGGTAGCAAAAGCATTACTGCTCCGTGGACGCTGGTTCAAAAACGTATCGTGCAGCACGACGATTGCCCCGTCTTTTAAATATGGGAGCGCAGCTAAAAAATCCAGCAGCTCTCCCGGCAAAGTATGCACTGTGTCCAGAATCAGAAAATCTATTTCTTCTCCAATCTCATCTAACCGCTCCGGCAGGTATTTTCCTCCCAGAAATTCATACTTCACCGTATGACTCAAAAACTGCCTGCATTCTTCTGCCAGGTATCCTGTCTTTTTTTTCATATCCCGGTAATAATCTTCCGAAGCATCTATGGAATATACTTCCGTATCCATCCCCAAAACAGATATACAGTTTAAGATCACCGCTGTTGTTCCGCCTGCGGCTGCTCCCACTTCAACAATTTTCTTTGGTTTATATTCCTTCATCAGTCCGCACAGCATTGCCAGCTGCGGTTCCGACATCTCTGCACGTTTTTCCGTTAATTTATTCTGTATTTCCAGCGGTTTATAAAACAGTTTTTCCTCATTAAACGTAATCATCGTTTTTCCCCTGTTTTCACTAATAGATTTTCTTTCCGTCATACACGACTCTTGGCTGGTTATGCCCTCCCGCATCTTTCCAAAATTCGCTTTCAAGCCGGATTTTATTTTCTATCGTTTTGACATCATCAATGGAATATCCGTTTTTCCAGAGCACATAAGGAAACGAAATCATATCCCGCCTTGAAAAATGTTCCACCTGTTCCCACCAGTCTTCCATCAGCTTCCGGCAGATTGGATTATTATGCTCCCTGATCAAAATATTACAGAGTATGCTCCCGAAATTTTCCGGCATTCCTTCCAGCCAATAGTGCTCTATCTGCCTCTTGACCACATCTTCGGTATCCCGCTTATTAATAAGCACCCGCATCGCTTCCATGTATAAACCGTTCCAGTTATTTCTGGAACCGGCTATGATGCGGGTTTTGGGAAATTCTTTCATAAACTTCACGATGGAACTATTTATCTGTATTTGTCCGTCAAAATACACCGAATATTTATATTGCGGAAATATCTTATGGGCATTTATTTTACAATATCTGTTTTTCCTCGTATTATCCGTAATATTTTCCGGCAGATACTGATTAATATCCATATACTGAAATACAGTTTCCTTTTTGGGTTTTTGATCCGATATCAGATAATAATCACAATCGGATGAAATCGACAAAGGCTCCTGCAAGTCGTCATAGTCTCCGGCAATACATGTATAAAATACAATCTGCTTTCTTTTCATAAAGGGAAAATATGCTTCCTTTTCCTCCAGAAACAGATCATCAAACCGCACGAACCGGTCAATTCCCAGATTCTTTATTTGCTGTGATACCTGCTCGATCTTAGTCGTACCAACCAAAGCAAAACAAATCACCTGATCCTTTTTTTCCTGTAATTGTTCCGGTGAAATACAGGGGATTCCATCCGCAATCTCCTGCCCCCACAATTCGCGATTATTATCACAGTAAAAATCTACCTTAATTCCTCTTTTATATAACAATGGCAAGCCGATTTTTGTCCCGATATAACCTGCCCCCCACACGCACACAACATAGCTGCCGCTCTGTGCCGATTCTATGTATTTTTTTATATCGCACATTTTCCTTCCCTCTTACAAATTCATTGTTTTCTCAGCCACAGACTGCCTCCTCCGAAAGAATTTCTGACCGGATTATTGGCCGGTATATGGCTGCTGTATTTTTCCCTCATAAAATCATTCCAGAATATCAATTCATACGCATGATTGTTCATCAGCAACGCTCTCAGTAAATAAGCTTCATTGTACGCTCTTCCTTCTAAAATCCACTTTTCCGAATAGCTAAAAGGATAAAAGATATCATGAATATGTATCAGCACGCCTGCCTGCAGTCTTGGCAATATCTGAAAGTATTCATAGGGAATATCCCCGCCGGTTCTGGTGACATGCGAAGAATCAATAAACAAAATATCGTTTTCCTTCATATTTTCAAATTCTTTTAGGTCCACATTTTGAACAAAAGAACGCTTTATCCTTATTTTATCCGTGCTTTTTATATTGGCGTATAAGCGGTCCGGATATGGCTCAATGCACATAACTTCCATATCAGAACAGTCTTCCCAATACTCCCTTGTATCAAGCATTACACAGGTGGAAAATCCGCTTCCAATTTCAATGATTTTTTGAGGATGATATTCCCGAATCATACTATGCAGCACAAGTGCATCTCCAAGCCTGAAATAGGAATTATCCTCACGATAACGGAAATCATTTTTTTCTCTTTTTTCGAAAAAATCGTCTGCATAATGCAGCAGCTTCGGGCAGAACCCCAGTTGGTTCTCCGTATTCATATTTAAATCTAATAACGCATCTTCACTTCTTTTTTTACAATCCCTGTATATATTCAGTTCATTTTGCTGACTGTATGGCGATTCATAATGATTAAAGGGAAAGCAGCTCATATATTGCAATTCATCTGTATCCTTTGGGAAAAAATACGCTATCCAGTGCACAATGAAATTATCAATCACAATTTCAAAATATTTTTCCAGCTCCCGGTATACCCCCCCCCGGACTTTTTTTAGCGGCGTAACAATACATACTTCATTCTTTCCTTTCGCGCATAACTCTGCAATCGATACGCTGGTTCTGCCGCCAACCGTTTTTCCTGCACACTGATCTGCAACCGCATTTACCCGGATTCCCTCACGCTCTAAAGTTTCTATGGCCAGCGCCCCTTCTTTTCCTCCGCCATATAGAACCACACCTCTCAACTGCATTAGTTTATATGTTTCTATGGCCCATTTTAACGACAATTCACCGTGCGGTTTATTTTTCACACCGCATTCATTCTCAAATATACCGTTACCAGAAAAATCCTTCATCGATTCACTACGCTTCCCCTCTGTTTTTTATCAATAAGTCCGGAGTCTCCAGATATGTCTGTTCAAGCCAGACTATTTTATCTTTTTGCACTCCCATCAGCTCCAAATCCTTACGAATGCTCTCTACTGCCGAATACTGCATAACACCGATAATAATATAATCAAAATCACAGCCCGGAATATTTTCCGGACTCACTACCGGTAAACTTTCTCCCAGTTTCCGGTAGTTTCTGTCAACCCATAGTACAAGGCTGCCCTTTGCGATATTCACAATATAATGATACAACGTTATTCCGACAACACCGGCTCCATACAAAACGATTCTGTTCTTCTTTTTTATGTTCCCGTATATCTCCAAATAAGTATTGCTCTCCGGTTCATCAAAAGCCCAGGGTTCCTTTGAAATCAACAAATATAATATTAAAAATTTCATTTGATCCCGTGCCGGTTGACCAATAAATTTTCCTATCCAGTTTTTGTAATTTTCCCGCGTCATCTGCATAATATTTGTTCGGACAATTCTTTTAGTAGAATCCTCCCGTACCCTGTAGTGGTAGAAACATTCATACGTTATATATATCGATTCCGCTGCTTCTACTGCCGGATAAGTGCACAAAACATCATCCATAATATTAAAACTGTCATCATTGCTTAACTGAAAATGTTCTATGCATGTCTTTCGAAATAATTTTGTAACTAAATATGGAAATAGTCCGTTTTCATAAAAAGTACCCGTGTAAATAAAAAATGGCTCCACATATTTTTTAAAATTTTGTTCTGTATATTTTCCTTCGCAAATACGAGGAAATCTTTTTACATACTTCTCGTTCCACGAGTCTATAACGCCGGATTCCACTATGGAACATCCGCTTTCTACTGCATGTTCATATAATTTTTCATACATTTCAGGCTCTATCCAGTCGTCGCCGTCTACATACCCTACATATTTTCCGGTGGCAATTCTCATGCCCGCTTTCCGCGCCGAATTGGTTCCCCCATTGGGCTGATGGATTACCTTAACGCGCTGATCTTTCCGTGCATACATATCACAGATCTGTGGGCATCCGTCATCCGACCCATCATCAACCAGTATGATTTCCAAATTTTGATAGGTCTGATTCCTGATACTATCTATACACTGTTCTATGTATTTCTCCACTCTGTATACCGGAACAATAACGCTGATTAAATCTGTCATAACGCCCTCCGCTCTTTCCTCACTCCTTAAATCTCACACCTTTCCGTCCTCCGCGTATTCCCTCCCGCCGGTTTTGGTATCATTTTCTTTATTTCATACAAAACGACTGAAATAAGCCTTTGAAACGTCATCAAAAGTAAACTGGATTTCTTTCCCCGGCAATTGATTTAACAGAGTTTTCACCTTTGTTCCATCAAATTCCTCTTTAGAAATTTCTGCGATAATTTCTGCCACGCCGTCCATTGCTTCTTTCGGCCAATTATACCTGGCAATTTCCTGTGTCCCCAGACGAATGCCATAGCCGTCAAATAGTTTTTTCTTTTTCTTATTCAGCGTAATTCCATACTCCACGCTCCGGTTAAATATCCGGTTCATCATTTCCTGATCCGTCTTTATAAATATCTCGTGCGTGGAAGAATAAACATCTCCGAATCTGGCAATATTCAATCCGCGTTTTTCCAGCTGCATACCCAGCGTATTTGACAGTTCCACAATATGCTCCTGATACGCATTCCCAAAATTTTCAAACTCTACCAGCGTAAAAAGCAGGCATACTTTTTGGTGCATCTGCGTGTGTCTGATATATATGGGATTAATATTAACCTCCAACTTTGCGTGCAGCTCTTCATTATTTGTCATAATCAAACCGCAGGCAGGCCCCGGAAAGGTTTTATGTGTACCACCAAAAATAACGATCTTCTCAAAATCCAGAAGCGGATTATGCACGAGTCCCGCCCCAATTAATCCAAGCAGCTGACTGACATCATATAATAGTACCGTATTTTGCAGCTCTAATTTTTCGATCTGAAGGGGCCTTATAATATCAGACGGCGCCAATAAAATGAAATCTATTTTTTCCGTCCTGAGAATCAGATTCAGTTCGTCGTAATCCAAATCATACTGATCGTATCGGTAAGGAACTTCTTCAACCCGAAGCCCCAAACGCTCACAAATCGGCCTGACCGAAGCATGTCCTCCGCTCTCTCCTCCCAAAATTAAAATTCTGTCTCCTATTTTGGAAAGTGACATTAATACAATCATCAGGCAATTCATTCCTGTCAGCGTTCTTGCATCCGTATACTTTGCATTGAAGATTCGCTGACACTGGTCCGAAATCATCTCGTAAAACGGAAGTAAATAATTACTTCCGATAAAATTATTATCTTCCACATAAGAATAGGTATTTCCAATAATATATCTTTCCTGAAATCCCATGGATAAAGGCATTTTCCCGAAATCAGAAATAACGTTTTCCGCTGCGCAAAGAGGAAGCGTCCTGTCATAATACGAGGAGAAACTTTCTGTTATATTTACCAGCTCCTGTATTTTATTATCAAAACGCCTTATTTCTTTAATTTGCAGATCATCATCCAATTTGCAGATATATTTCTTTTGTTCAAATGTAAAGGTAAATCCCTTTTTTAAATCTTCCTTCGTAATCGGAGCAAATTTTTGCAGATTTCTCTCCCCGGTATGCAGCTTATCTGCTATTTCAGCCATTAATAAACAATTAGAGTCTGTCTGATACTTTTCATCAAATTCCCTTAACTCCTCCAGAGAATCAAACTCATATATAATATTGCCGTCACATCTCTTCGCATACATATAAAGTTCTTCTAAATGCTCATCCTGAATATCCGCCCAGAATTTTGATATGGTTTCAGGCTTATCGTATTCCTCTTTTAAAATCTCAATAAAATGGTGAGAAAAACGCTTGTTAAAAAAAGCATATCCGAGTGTAACCCATACGTTCTCCGCACCATAATAGGTTTCTGTTATGCGATCATATTTGTCCGTGACAATTCCGCGTTCCTGTGTCGGACCTTCTTTATAAACCGAACAATAATATGCGTCATACGCGTATTTTTGAAAAATGTTTTCATTAAAATACAGATCAGAAGAAGAGATGATCGTATTACCTAAAACAGCTCTGGCCGCCCATACGCTGGCATGATTATTTCGTATTCTGTAGTCTGTTGTTTCAATCAGTTTTACGCCAAATTTTCTTTCCAGATAAGAAAATTTTTCTTTCATAAATCCTACAACGATATATATTTTATCAATACCTGCTTCCATTAATTGCCTGATCTGTCTTTCTATCAGTATTTCACCTTTCACTTCCAAAAGGCCTTTCGGTTTTTCAAAGCACAATGGAACAAACCGGGAAGATACCCCTGCTGCCAATATAACTGCATTCTCTATTGTATGCTCTTTTAAATATGCCTTTCCCCGTTCCGTTATCATTCCATTATCTGCATATTCTTCATTACATAAGGATATATACGCCTCCTCCACAATAGCGTAAGGCTTGAATAATATTCTGGCAATCTCTTTAATATTCTTCTCATCTGCCGCTATTTGGCACAATACATCAAACATAATTTTATTCATGATAAACGCTCCTCTGCACATACACTCATATACGCCCTTAAATGTCAGGGCAGAAACAGCTCCGATACCGGATGTATCTTTCTCTTATTCTCCGGTGGTAACTGCATATAATTTCCATACAAAAATGTCAAATACTCCTCATAATCCCTGCTTGCTTTTAAAACTACATTTTCAAAACGCATATCTATCGTATCTTCGTACCAGCTCCTTTTATATCCATATGTTTTATTACAGGCCGGAAAAGTCAGGCATTTCACCCAGTCAGTATGTACCCTGTTTCGAAATCTGACGTATCTGAAAAACTGTCTTTTTAATGTCTTCTCCGGCACGATACTCAATATCCTGTACAGCAAACGTGTAAAACCGACCGCATTTACTTTCCCGACCTCCGCATAAAAAAGTTTGCGAAACAGAAAAGACTGGAAATTGCATATACAACGGAATATATATAAATCAGGTACATTGTCACAAACGAAAACATCAAGAAATACTCCTTGCGGATATGGCATATGTTCCTGATTCATTCGAACAAATTTTGTATTTTTACGCCGCAGTTTTCCATAACCCCAGCGATATCCCTTTGTCCGCTTCATATCCTGAAAATAAAATTTTTCCTTGTCCAGTTCATTATCCAATACCATCATCAGCTTTCGATAGGCTGTTCTGTTCATGATGACATCCGCATCATCATCCCAGGGAATGAACCCTTTATGTCTGACGGCTCCCAGAAGCGTCCCGCCGTCAATGCTGTAAGGAATATCATACTTGCGGCAGATCCGGTCAAACTCTACGAGAAGTTCGAGTTCCACGTCATGGAGTTTTTTTACCTCGTCTTTTGTCAACCTGTGCTGCTGCCGTAAATTTTCCTTTTTCATTCTTCTTCTTTCCTAATCATATTTTTAAAAAAATCATTGCAGCTTTCACTGATTTCAGAAAGCTGTTTTTATAAATACCGCTCCGGCTCATTCAAAAACACATCCGTAATCCCCTTCTTTTCAAGCGCCGTCAGATCCAGCCTCGTTCCCGTCGGTTTTTCAGGGTACAAATGTCCTCCAAAATATGCCCGCACCGTATAACCCTGCAGCCTCTCGGCTGGCAGATCGACTGCCTTCCAGTATGGATGAAGTGCCTGTGCGCCGCATCCGCCTTTCAGCTTATATAAACAGTCGGAAACTCTCGCATCCAGTATCCCAATTTCTGTCTGCGGTTCTATCCTGTGCAGCTTTTCCAAAGACGCAGCCCGAAAGGAAGAGTAAACGACATTTTTTTGCAATCCATATCTTCCAATCATTTCCACAATCTTTTCTTCCATTCCCTCATAAGAATAAACGCTGTTCTTTAATTCAATATTCAGTCTCAACCCTTTCCGCATTGCAGGTTCCAGCAAATCAAGCGTCTCCCGCATAGTCGGAATCCTCTGACCCGGATTCATATCCGCATAAACATGCAGCCGCTTTAACTCTGCAAGTGTATAATCTCTCACAAATCCGGTTCCCTCAGTGGTTCTGTCGACCCGTTCGTCATGGATAACAACCAGTTCTCCGTCTTTCGTAAGCTGAATGTCCAGCTCAATTCCTTCCAGGCCGTTGATTGCCGCCGCCTTTTCAAAGGCAAGCAGCGTATTTTCCGGATACATCTGACTGCATCCCCTGTGCGCCCATATCTTCATGCTGTCTCTCTCTTTTCTCTCTTCTCAGCCTTCAGGAATCGTTCCATCATATCGGCCAATGCCACCGACTCGCTCCGGGTCAGCTTAAACTCGCTGCTGTTTCTCCCATTGATCATGGAGAGAAAATCGCTGATCTCATATCGCAGGCCATCTCCCAAAAACCGTTCCGAATATTTTTCCACTTCCAGCGGGTTTTCAAAATGTACTTCAAAATAAGATGTCTTCCACCAGGGAGCTTCCGCAATCAGGTATCCTTTTGTCCCGGAAATCAGAAGCCGTCCTTCCGACTTGACCCCCAGGCCACAGGTTGCCGTCCCAATACCATTTGGATATTTTACAGAAACCTTTGTAAATAAATCCAGTCCGTTCTCTCCCCGAATCGCATCAAAACGGATATCTTCGTAATCTTCTCCAAACAGTTTCAGAATCGGCAGCATCGCATAGCTGCCGAGCTCCGTCAGGCTGCCGCCGTAAAGAGAATCTGTCAGCTCTCTGTTCGCAGGGTTTTCCAGTTTTGTAAAACAGGCTTCCACATTCCTGATCGCACCTATGGTACCGCTGCAAGCCACCCCTAAAAGTTTATTAAATCCCGGACAGTAGGCCGTCTTAATGCCCTCAAATAATATCAGCTCGCGCATTCTTGCGTATCGGAACAACTCTTCCGCCTGTTCCCGTCTTAATACCATCGGCTTTTCACATAATACATGCTTACCGCGCTCCAAAGCGGATTTGATATAGTCATAGTGAGTTTCATGCGGCGACGCAATATAGACGGCATCCACTGTCTCATAAAACCGGTCCGGTTCCGAATAAGCTTCAATCTCCCAGCGATTGGCAAAACAGACCGCACTTTCCCAATGAGGGTTATACACCCCCTGGACGTTGATGCCGCTGACCAGCCTGGCTTCCGGAATAAACCGCTCCGCAATACGTCCTGTCCCGATGATTCCAATTCTCTGAATACGTTTATTCTGTACCCGCAGCATAGTGCTGGAAATATTTTTCGTCCGTTCCAGATAGACCACTTCGCAGTAGTCCTTCATATAATCAAAAGCGCCCATCCAATCGGATCCCACCGTAAAAACATCTACCTGATACTTTTTGGCATCCTGCACCTTTTGCCCCGGGGACTCTTCCACGATAATTTCATCCGCAAAGCCGGTCTTTCTGACATTTTCAATTCTGGTAGCCAGAGAATCCACCACGTTAAGCTTCCCTCTTGTCTTGTCATAGGCCTCCGAAGTAACGCCTACAATCAGGTAGTCCCCTAGCGCCTTCGCCCTCTCAAGCAGGCGGTAATGTCCCTCGTGCAAGAGATCGAAGGTGCCATATGTAATCACTTTTTTCATAAAGCTGCCCCTACCCTTCTTACAATATCTTATCTTTGGCAAACGCATAGACATTTTGTCCACATGTGCCTTCCGTATTGGCATTGACTCTGGCAAAAGCCCGAAGCTGTCGTTCCCTGTCAAACGGATTTCCCGTAATCTCGTCATCCAGAAGATTCTTGAGAGAATTAAACGCATTTTCGTTCAGGCAGTACTGCATCCACTCCGACTCTTCATAAAAACCGGGTTCCTGTTCCAACAGATCATCGTAATCAAACTCGATTTCCACTTCTTTGTATTCTCTGGTAAAAACATTAATATCATAAAGTTTCCGCTCCGGCGCGTACCAGAACCTGCAGTCCGGCTTGTCTTGGTGTTCCGTGTTAATCACGAAGCAGCCTATGCTGCCCGTCCGAAAATATCCGTTTTTTCCACGGTTTGCAGAGCCTATGGGCAATTTCCACTCCTCTGTCTGTCCTGTCCTGGTATCTAGCAAAAGAAACATGTTGCCCCAGTTCGGCGTAATAATTACCTGTTTTCTTTCCTCTTCTTCAAAAAAAAGCACACTGCCAAATGGATGTTCCTCACACTCGTATTCGTGAGGCCACTGTACCACCTTGAAGTTTTCCGGCACATTGCTGTATTCCCGTACTTCTTCCGTCCGTGGATTCCATCTGACAATTGTCATACTTCTCATCGGTATCAGCCACAGTTCTTCCTCTTCTCCGCATCGCGAAAATCCCTGTATGCCTCTCCCATCCATGGCTGATACACTGCATTCCCTTCTCTCCAGAGTATCCCGGTCCAGAAAGAGAATCTTTCCGTCTTTCGGCGAAGCAAACATTATTTCATTCCCATAGCCGCCCACACCACCTATTTTCCACTCATTCTCAACCATCTGCACATAAAAAGTCTGTACATCTTCGATATAATCAATCTTTCCCGTATCCAGATGATAGCGAATTAAAAACGGATAATGTCCCGGAATCAGAAATAAATATTTATGGTCGTTCAGATAGCCATAACTGATAAAAGCAGAGCCTGGTACATCAAAATGCTGAAATGCAACCTTCCTGATCTTCTTGTTTTCAATAATCAGCATATCCTGGGCATTTCTGGGGAATACATAAATTTTCCCATCAATTTCCACTGCACGCATATAGTATCCACCGGCAGAATACCCGGTTCCCAAATCCATATAAAATTTGTAGTGGTAATCATTCTTCTCGGAAAACCACAGCTGGTTGTTTGCGGTAACCTGATACCGGTCATCTCCCCATGAATTAAACTGCGGGTTTACCCGTTCTCCCCGCCAGTCATCCTTCTCCGGTAAAGCATGCAGAAAATTATTTAAAAGAAAGATTGGTTTTCCCGTTACGCCAAAAAGAGAAATAACGCTGGTTGCCCCGTCTCCGATATAAACATCGGACAAGGCAATCGAGTTTTCCATATCCGCAGTTTCATCCAAAATCCCGATAGCCGCCTCGACAAACCACCGCTTTAACGAATCATATACCGGCTTATATTCTCCCCGCATGGATTCAAACGTGGATTCTAAGAGCGGATGCGGCCGCCACAAGAGACATACATCCTCTCTCCCCGCAAAAGTGTCAAACACATATTTCATTTTTTTCAGGAAAGCTTCCGTATTTCCCAGCATCCCATTAATGCTTGTATTATAAAAGTACACCTTCCTGCCCTGCATTTTCTCTTTCCACATCTCAGGAAGTTCCGGCGGATTCTGACATTTACGAATAACACTGTCAAACTTAGGTGAACCAAATGCCAGAAATTTTTTATCGGGCAGATCTTTGTCAAAAAATTTCCGGAATTTTTCTGCCTGAATAACCATATAGTCCGCATATACATAGGCCGAACACAACGCCTGTCCTTCGTTCATACCGCCTGCCGTTGCATAATAAGGAATATAGATCAGACATTCCGTAAACTGCCTGAGATGATCCGAATAGAAAAAAGGATGAACGCTGGTTACAATATTGTATTTATCATATGGATTATGTATAAAAATCACATCCGGACGGTGCATGCCAAAGTCAAACTCATCATATCGGGTGATGGGAACACCGTTCGGATATTCATCCGCCTCATAATGCTCCTTCGCAAAGCTGCCGTCCGGATTTTTTTCATAATAAGGAATCGGTATCACATAGGCATCGCAATCGGGATCGGCATCCGCCGCCTCCCACACGCTTTCCATACTGTCCCACATACTGACTTTATAAGGTAGAAAAACTGCCTCGATACGTATTTTCACATCACATTGAAAGCTGTTATAAATTTTTACCAACTTCTGCTTCAGCGACTTATATATTTTATTAACAACCGTTTCTTTCTTTCCTGCCAATTCTTCGTGAACTCCGTACACCAGTTCACAATATTCTTCCAACAGGATAACGACGGGATGGTTTTCCCCTTCTGTACTTTCAATCAGCGTACCAAGAGAAATGGCTGCATTCTGACAGTCCTCTAACAATTCTATTGCAGAGGAAACCTTTTTCTGTTCAATATCTTTCCGAATCTGCTCATGCGCCAGTTCCATTTGAGCCAGCAGCTCTTCCACCTGTTTTTTCTGCGCTTTTCTCATGGTTACCTGTTCTCTTTCCTAGAATTTAATAAGGCACATTGGTTACCCTTTCGGGTAATGCGGGGACTGCTTTTGGCATATCCCGCTTCGCTCCTCCGTACATCACGCATCCGTGTTCCGAAGGTCCTGGCACACCCAATTCACGAAAATCGTTATTCCAGCGCCGTTCTTCTTTTTTATTTTCAAAAAATACATCACAGTCCGTTTCCGGTAAAACGCCGGCTGCTGCCGGAATTTATCCGCAACATATTTTTAATGAACAAATTATATTTCATAAGCAGGCTGCTTTTAAAAACAGATTACTTTTGGCAGGCAAATTCTGTCCGGCCGCGTTTGATTGCATTCTTAGCGGCATTCTTCTTTTTGTCGGCTTCATAGCCGCAGTTATCGCATCGAAACATGTCTCTGCTGTATTTTCCCGTGCCGCCGCATTCGCTGCACTCCGTGCTGATTGCTTTACCGAAAACTGCAACGATCTCAACGGAGTTCTCTCTGCACTTCTGTTCCAGCCTTTCCCGAATCAGTCCCCGCCTCCAGACGCCGGCGGAATAATTAATTTCTTTTCTATAACCCGCCGAACCGCTCTTTGGCAGGGCGGGAAGATAAATGGTCTGCGGTTTTTCTTCCGCAAGCATGCGGTTGATCTCCTGATTTACATAAGTTTCCAACGCCGCATCCAGTTTCGCCTTGCGGGCTTTGTATTTTTTACGCCCCGCATTATTGTTCTTTTCCCTGTTGTAGGTCCGGGCGGCTGTGCGCATATATTCTGCAAGTTCCTGATGCAGTATTCCGAAACGCTCTCCGTAAACAGTTCCTTCATGGGTCGTAAACATGTTCCAGATTCCCTGGGACAGTCCGATTTCTTTTGTATAATCCCGGTGGGTCCTGGTTTTCATTTCGATCGGAATATCTATCTGAATTTCATTCTCCTCGGGTTTTAATTTGATATAAATCTGCTGTTTATATGTATTTTCATCGGTAAGCGGTATAAAAATCCGTTTCCGTTTTTCTTTGCTCGCAACATAAATGCCATGCTGTTTCCGATGGCTGTCGGCCGAATGGTTATATTCCATTTCCCCATAGCGGTAAGCACGTTCCGTTATAAAAAATCCCCTCGCAGCATCGGTATGGAGATTCCGCACATGATATTTTCTGACCTGTCTGCAAAGATAGCGGTGCATCTTTTCTACATCTGTCTGCCCGGCAATTTCATCATACTTTGCCTGCATCTCCTGAGGCAGTCGAACCGGCTTCCGGTTCAGCACCGCCTCAAAGGCATTATTGGATTTCATCACAAAACGAAGATAATGCTTTTCTTCCTCCGTTAAGTTTTCATTTCGTCCGATCAGTTTCAAAAGCCCGCTTTTTGTCCTGGCCCAGCCGCACTTGATATCTCCCAGGGCATCAAAAACAGCCCGGTAATAATATACGGAAGGCATCATAAGTTCCGCCCGCAGTCCACAGTCCGTCATCTCGTTCTGAATGGTATATCCCGGATACAATTTTGAAAGGCTTCTGATTCCGCCGTATCTGGCGTACACGTAATTTTTTACTTTACGGTAATCCTCCGCGATTTCCAGAAGTTTTTCCATATCTTCGCCGGATACCGGCCCTTTGCTGTATTGATGAATCGTTCTGCATACCGGTTCCTGTTTCGGCATATTCAAAAGTCTTTTCTCTTGTTCTCCCATGCTTTCCAAAATCGTTTCCATGACCGACATCGTACTTTCGCAGAATGTCTTCTTCTGTGAAAAGGGGCGGAAAGTCTTTCCATAAGCCGTTTTTTATCATTGCTGACCCACTATCTGACCATAAACAGATGAAAGTGCATTCATATGCCGGCGCTTGGTATCCAGTGTCGGATGCACGTACCGGTTCAGTGTAATTTTTACATCGGAGTGCCCCAGTATCTCGCTGAGACTTTTTATGTCCGCCCCGCTGTTGATACAATTTGTAGCAAACGTATGACGCAGGGTATGAAAATTTTTCCTTTCCACTCCCGCCGTTTTCAGATAATGCTGAAATTTATTTTGATAGGTACGCGGTTCCATCGGGTGATTTCTGTTAAGGACATATTTTGAGGAAGCCGCATAATAAGGGGTCAGAAGTCTCACGATATCATCTGACAGCGGAATTTCTCTTCTGGAAAAAATGCTCTTGGGATTTCCTTCCAGAAGAATTGTCTTTCTCACGCCGTCATTTACGGCAATTCGCTGTACTGTCGTATTAACATGCAGTACTTTTCTTATCATATCGACGTCTTCCCATTTCAGTGAACAAATTTCTCCGAGCCGCAGCCCCGTGGAAATACAAATTAAAATTCCCATTTTATAAATATCCATTTCTTCATATAGATATTTGAGCAGTTTGGCCTGTTCCGTCTGATTCAATACTTTAACCGGTTTATTTATATTACTCTGTTTCCGACAGGAAATCTGATAAGGCTTTATTCGATAATATTGTTCCGCAAAAGAAAGTATCTGGTTGAGCACGCATATGATGCTTCGTTCCAGGCTTTCGGACAGTATTTTCTCATCATGCGTTACGAAAGCATCTGACAGAAATGCGCTGTCGAGTTCCGACAGAGGTTTTTCACTCAATTTCTCCTGGATATGCTTTTCATATATGGAGCGGTATTTTATATAAGTCGCATATTTTCTGTTTTTCTCGATCATATTCAGCCATTCCACAGCAATTGTGTGAAATGTCAGGTCATTATCCGGTTCCTCTTTATCGTCTTTTATCTCCGCAGACATTCTTGCCAAAAGAAGTTTCTCCTTAACCGCTGCATATGTTCCCGCATATACCGAACGGATAACCTTCCTTCCGGCCTTTGGCTCGTAAATCGAATATCTGCCCTCCCATCGTCCGTCTTTCCTTCTTCGGATGTTTTCTCCATGTCTTGCCATTTTCTTTTCCTCCTGACCATTTTTTTGACCCCTGACCATAAATCTGGCGCGGTAGATAACATTTTGACAAAATCTGTAAAAATGAAAAGTCGAAATTTGCCTTCTGCAGTTTTACTGTCAAAAATTTGTTTCTAAATTTTGACAAAACATATTTACCGCTGTTTGATTTGACAAATGCCTTTATTATCAGTATAATAAGTACTGGCAATAAAGAGATTTTTGCTTTATGCCTGTATAAGAGAATGAAATGATGAGCTCTTTCACAGAAGAAGACATTCTACGAAAAAAAACGGTGTCTGGCAATTTTGCCAAACACCGTTCTGTTTTATCATCATAAAATGCTTTACGTTCTTTTAAGCCGGCACTGTGCCGTCCAGGCCTTCCGCCGATGCGTCTCCGCCATCCGCCGGCGCTCCTTCCGTTTTCGAATCGCCCCCTGCGCGGCCGGAACTTCCCGAACCGGATTTTCCCTTTTCCTCCTCCTCATCTTCCAGAAGAGAATCATATTTTTCCGGATCTTCTTTCAATTCCGCCATGCTTTTAACCCGCATATACATCTCGCTGTTAAATTCCATCAGAAATTTTTCATCCTGTGCGGGAACGATATCGCCGTTTAAAATCCGCCGCGCAATTTCCAGCGCTTTCGCCAGATCTCCAAATCCTTCTCCCTGTGACTCAGCCGCTTCTTTCGCATTTTCCAGCATATCCTGATACATTTGCTTCTCGTTCTGCTCCCGGATGGAGGAATTTTCCTCCGTTTCTTCTTTTACAAGTCCGAGACCTTCCGCCGAAATGGCCACTGTCGCACCTTCTGCTTCCTGAAGCAGTTTTTCCTGTACTTCCCTGGAGCGGGACGTTTTTCCCAAAACAGCCTTTTCCCGTCCTGCCCTCTGCTCCTTCGCGGCCGTACCGGTCTGCCGCTTCGTTCCTGCATCTTTTATTCCCGCTAAATTCGTAACCTGCATTTCCATCCCCCCTGTTTTCCGCTCTCATAACCACTTTGGAAAAAACTGTGTTCTCCGCCGAAGAAAAAACTGCTTTCTATATTCATCGGTTTATACGGATGAAAAATGCAGACCGTTTCCGAATTTTTTAATCCGGCTGTACAAATTCCTCTCTCATCGGTGCAAAAATATCGACCAGTATCCCCGCTTCCAGGCAGACACATCCGTGCTCCACGCCGTCCTTTTTCAAAAGGCTGTCGCCGGCGCTTACCACTTTTTTCTCCTCTCCGATCGTAAATTCAAATTTACCGGATGCGATATAGGTAATCTGTGTATGCGGATGATGATGCAGCGCACCAACCGCCCCTTTTTCGAAATGGTTCTCCACGCACATTACTTCATCCGTATAACTCAGGATTTTTCTCTTAACCCCCTCTCCGCACACCTCAAAGTCGATGTCCCTGTTAAAATTCCACCGTTTGTTTTTTTCTGTTTTCATTTCGTATACTGCTCCTCTCTGTTTTTCATTTATTTGGCATATGGCCCGGGACCCGCTTACTGATACCCGCTCATTCCGCGGCCGGCCCGGGGCGGCTTACTCGGAATGCTTCTTCGTATATCCCGTCAGCAACAGAATCGCGGCCATATCCACGACAAGCACGACCGCGATCGAACTCATGCCATAGAAAATTCCGGCCTTCTCGGCAATTTTACCGATGATCGTCGGCATCAGTATGGAGCCCAGGCTTGCCGACGTCAAAATGAAGCTCCATGCCATTTTATAGCGCTGTATCAGCATTCCCGTAAAAGATACCGTGGTTGGATAGATGCCGGCCATGCTGTATCCAAAGCCCATGATGCCGAACAGAATCAGCCCGGTGCTTCTGCTTACGATCAGTATGCAGAAAAAGATCAGAAGGCCTACACCCATCACGCGCAGAATCTTTTCTTTCTTTACTTTCGTGGAAAGCCAGGCTGCCGTCAGCCGTCCCAGCAGTATCATAATCCACAGAACGCTCGCCGTGATCTGCGCAAGCGTCGGGTTTAACAGGCCGGTATCTTTAAAGTAGGTAATCATCCAGCCGATAACGCCCTGCTCCGCGCAGAGATAAAAGAAAAGCACCGCAATGCTCATATAAAAAAGCGGTTCTTTCAGAAAACCAAAATTTTTTTCCTTTTTCGCCGCTTTTTCTCCCGGCCGTTCTTCCGTCGGCATCAGTACATACAGACCGAAACTTAAAATTCCCATCGCCAGCATAAAATAGCAGGCATAAATCCATCTGCTGCCGTCATTCATCGTCAGCAGCGTCAGCAGAATCGGGAACAGAAAGGCTCCTACGGAAAACATGGCGTGCAGGCCGTTGATAATCCACGCTTTTCCCGGCGCCAGATTATTGATCGAAGCATTGCAGAAATTACTGGTAGCCCCTCTCGCAAGTCCCGTCAGAAAAAAGGCAAGCGCAATCGGCGCCGGACTTTTACCGAGCAGAATCATCAGGTAGGCGATGGCAAAGAAAGAATTAAACAGCAGAATGCTTTTCTTTCTCCCAATCAGCGCCGGCAATGCCCCGGCCGCAAAGCTGGAAAACAGATTCCCGACGGAATGCAGGCTCACGATCATGCCGCAGAAGGCATAAGAGAGTCCGTTCGCGTCCCGTATAAACGGAAGCAGCGAACCGATCGACAGCGCCAGCATTCCGTTAATGACAAATACCGCATAATTCAAATAAAATTGTTTATTCTTTTCCCGATTTCCAAATATATCCACGTATCTTTCCTCACTTTTCTTATTTTACGCCGCCTTCCGCTATAATAAGGTCAATAATATCCATCTGGCCGCCGCAGTATTTCTCGTAAACGCCCTGCACCGCGGTCTGGAAGCGTTTCTTCTCTTCCGCGGACAGCTCGATCACTTCTGCGCCCCGCAGGATAGCGGTATGTTTAGACGCATCTTCCTGCGCTTTCCACAGTTCCCTCTCATACAGCGCAGATTCTCTGGCGCATTCCAGAATGATATTCCGATCTTCTTCCGACAATTTTTCCCATGTCTTTCCGGAGCAGATCTGCATTTCCGGAACGCGGGTATGTTCATCCACCGTGAAATATTTCGCCACTTCATGATGTTTCATCGACTCATAGGAAGGCCAGTTATTCTCCGCACCGTCCACAAGACCCCGCTCGATGCCGGAATAAACATCCGCATAACCGAGCTTCACGGCTTTTGCGCCAAGCGCTTCCACCATATCCGCCATCATTTCCGACTCCTGCACCCGGATACGCATTCCTTCGATATCCTCCAGACAGGTAACGGGCCTGTCCGCGGTATAGAAATTTCTCGCGCCCGCGTCGTACCAGGACAGCCCCACCAGTCCGTATTCGTCGGCAAGGGACAGAAAACTGACGCCGATTTCTCCGTCCAGCACCCGCCACATATGTTCCGAATCCGTGTAGAGATAAGGCATCTGAAGCACATTCATTTCCGGAATATATTCCGCAAGCTGTGACAGGGAAACTCTGGCAAAATCGATGCCCCCGAACTTCATCTGCCGGATAACCTCGCCTTCCGCGCCTTTCACACCTTCCGCGTATACGAGAATGCGGATGCGTCCTTCCGTCCGTTCTTCCACCATTTCCGCAAACTTTATGGCTCCCAGCGTCGTCGGATAATCCTGCGCCTGGTTTTCGGCATAGGAAAAAACATACTCCGGAACGATTTCCTCCTGCTCTTTTGACGGCCTGAGCCAGAATACAGCCGCCGCCACCGCAGTAAAAGCGAGTATAACCGGTATTCGTTTTTTCTTTTTCCCGCTGTTCTTTCGTTCCATTTATCCCACGTCTTTCTCATTCTTCTCCGGCCGGCTGCTTCTGCTTTTTCTGCAGCGCCATTCCCCGGTAATCGCTCGGTGTCAATCCGGTTACACGCTTAAACACCTTTGCAAAGTAATTCGCATCCCGATAACCGACTTCCGAACTGATATCCTTAATATTGCGCATCGCGTCTTCCAGCATCTGTTTCGCCTTTTCGATGCGCAGCTCATTCAGATATACGATAAAACTCCTGTTAAAATATTTTTTGAAAATTTTGCAGAAATAAGCGTCCGAATAGCGCATCGCTCCGGCCACATCCTGCAAAGAGAGGTCTTCTTTATAATGTCCCGCAATAAACGCCCGGATTTCTTCCGCAACCACATTCATTCGCACCTCTTCCGAATGGATTCCGTCGAGAATCTCCCTTTTTTCATCCGTCGCCTGTTTTGAAGTCTTTCTGCGTTCCCCTTCATCGCAAATACGGAACGCTTCCTCCAGCACGACAGTCAGTTCTTCATCGCTGCCCGGCTTTAAGAGATATTCCAGCGCCTTCACGGAAATTGCCTTTTTCGCATAATTAAATTCATCGAATGCCGTCAGGAATATAATGCTGCACTCCCGGCTCATGCCGCGGATGCGTTCCGCCGCATCCAGCCCATTCATGCCCGGCATTTCGATATCGATCAACACAATATCGCATTTCTCCCGTTCAAAAATTTCGATAGCCTCTCTGCCGTTTTCGGCCTGAAAGACCGTCGTCTGTCCCGGAAAAAATTCCTGTATTTTTTTTGATATCACTTTTCTTTCAATCGGTTCATCATCGGCAATCAGTATACGGTACATAACGCCTCCATCCTCCTGTTTTACTGCTTCTTTGGCCGCCCCACACATCCGTTCCGCCTTCTAAATTTCCAGATAAGGTATGATAATCCGCACCACCGTTCCGACATTTTTTTTGCTGAAAATATCCATCTGCCCGTTCTCATACATCGCATAAATTCTCCGGTAAATATTCCCGATTCCGATCCCGCGCCGTTTGTCGTCTTTCGCATGCAGACGCGCCTTCAGTTCCGCAAGCTCCGCTTTTGTCATGCCGACGCCCGTATCCGTCACCGTAATATAAAGCATCTTCTCTTCTTTCCAGACGCGTATCAGCACTCTTCCGCCTTCTTCTTTCGAAGAAAGACCATGAATAACCGCATTTTCCACGAGCGGCTGGAATGTGAAGGCCGGCACGATGGCCTGCTTTCTGTCGGCCGGACAGTCAATGGAAAACCGTATCCGGCTGCCGAAGCGCATCTGCTGTAAATAAATATAATCTTGTACGACCGTCAGTTCCCAGTCCAGTATTACTTCCCGCTCCGATGTTTTCAGATTATAACGGAACAGAGAGCTCAGCGACATGATCATTTTTTCCGTCGTTTCCGCGGATTCCAGATTCGCCATTCCCCCGATGACATTCAGGGTATTAAAAAGAAAATGCGGATTGATCTGGCTTTTTAAAAGGTCTAACTGCATCGCCTCCAGCTGCTTTTCCATTTCCAGCCGTTCAAGCTCTTCCCTGTGAAGCAGGTCCAACGTCTTTCTTTTCTCTTCCAGAATCAGAATATATTCCTGCGTGGCGTATTTCATCTTGTTAAACGCGCCGGCCAGTTCTCCGATCTCGTCCTTGTTCTCCACTTCCACATCCGCCACACTAAAATCGTTGGCTGCAATTCTCTTGGACGCCTTCACAAGCTGTAATACCGGCAGCACAATATCCCGGTTCAGAATTTCCACCAGTTTTAACATCATGCCGAACAGCAATATTCCCACCAGAATAATAATGAAAGGAACGCGCACGATGCCCGGAATCCTTTTCCGGTAAAGAATATTGCCGGCATCCAGCGTTTCAATCAGCAGATTCCTCGCATACTGCTGTAAATATTCCTGCATCTCATATACTTCATACAGCAGGCCGATGTCTTCCCCGCCGCATTTTTTCAATTCCAACAACGCGTCTCTCGACTCCCGGTATACCCCATAGGCATTATAGATCGACCAGGTCTGGGCATACCGCTCGCCGCCAAGCAGCCGGTAATCGAAGGAAAGGCTGTCTATGGCTTTCTCTGTCCTCTGCATGACCAGGTCCAGTTCCTCTTCCGAAATCTCCGCATAGCCCCGCATATACTGCTCAAAAATCTTGCTTTCGGCGGCAAGCGCGTTGACCGCCTCTTCGCTCCTTGCGTTTTCTTCCAAAATTTCCCGAAAATCGAACAGCGAAATTTTCGCCACCCATATATTGAAAATGACGGAAAGAAATATCATCAAAAATACCAGTCCTGTAAATAAGAGCAGTTTATTCTTGATTGCCAGTGACTGCCAAAACTGCCTGATTTCGCTTCTGAAACGCATCCGCCGTCAAAACCCACGCCTTTCTGATTCAGTTCAGGCGCAGCACCGTAAAGTTGCCCCCTACGGCTCTGCGCCTGTTCTCATTTTTTCAAGTCTGCTTTCGACAGGACGTACTCATAAAATTCCTGTTTACGCCCGCCGAGCATTCTGTCCGTCAAAAGATATCCATGCACATTATCGGAAAAAACAACGATCATATGCGCTTCTTTTACAACATTTTTGATACCGCTCCAGGGAATGTCGGAAGCGGCTTCCTGTGTTTTCACATGCAGCCCCTGTTCGTCGAATTTCAGTTCCATTCCCTTCGGCAGCGCCGCCGCCTGTTTCCTTGCTTTTCCATAGATGACAAGCGGCTGGATGACCGGAAAAAGCAGACATCCGAACAGCATCAGTCCTCTGTAAAAATCCGACGCCGTAGAAAAGAAACGGAACACCAGTACAAACATGGCCGCCGTAAACACCAGATTACAGACTCCTGCCGTCGAACGGTATGTACGCCGCATGACAAGCCTCCAGAAATCCATCGCCGTCACTTCGTTTCTGAACCGATACTCCATAGGCCTCAAATCCTTTCCGCCGTTTTCCTTCCTCCAATTTCCGTTCCCGCTTATCCGCCGGTCCGGGATTCCCGTTATTTAAACAGGTTCGGCACGAACAGGCTGATTTCCGGTATAAAGGTCAGCAATAACAGTACGACGACCATACACGCATAGAACGGAAGGGTTGCCTTTACAACCTTCTCCATCTTCACCTTGCCGACTGCGGAACCGATAAACAATACCGCGCCTACCGGCGGTGTCAGAAGTCCGATACCACAGTTTAATACCATCATAATGCCAAACTGCACCGGATCGATGCCGATCGACGTTGCGATCGGGAGCAGGATCGGCGTTGCGATCAGAATGATCGGCGCCATATCCATAATACAGCCGAGCACAAGCAGAATCAGGTTCAGCAGAAGCGCCAGAATAATCGGATTATCCGTCAGTCCGATGATCGTCTTCGCCGCCAGATCCGGCACATGCAGCGTCGTCAGACAGTAACCGAAAATGCTGGACGTCGATATCAGAATCAGTACGATGGATAACGTATCAATACACTGTCCGAGTACTTTCCACACGCCCTTCCATGTCAGTCCTTTATAAATATACACGCTGACAATCAGACTGTAAATTACCGCTACCGCCGCGGATTCCGTCGCCGTGAACCAGCCGCCGACTACGCCGACTACAACGATAATAACCGCCGCCAGCGCCCAGAAGGAAATAAGGAACTGCTTTCCCAGATTTTTCAGGCTGAATTTATCCCCTTTGGGATATTTTCTTCTCTTGGAAATAATATAAGAACCGACCATCAGGGAAATCGCCAGAAGCGCACCCGGCACATATCCTGCCAGGAAAAGGCTTCCTACCGAAATACCGCCTGCGGACATCGCATAAATAACCATGTTGTGGCTCGGCGGAACAAGAAGTCCTTCACAGGAGGAGGTAATCGTAACCGCCGTCGAGAAATCATCGTCATATCCCTGATCTACCATCATCGGAATCAGAATACTGCCGAGAGACGCCGTATCAGCGGATGCCGAACCGGAAATGCCGCCGAAGAAGTAAGATGCGACGATATTTACCATCGCCATGCCGCCGGTCATCCATCCTACACAGGCATTGGCCAACGCAATCAGCTTTTCCGAGATACCACCCGTTCCCATCAGACATCCCATCGTAATGAAAAAGGGAACAGCCATCAAACTGAAAGAACTGATGCCTTTTACCATCTGCTGACAGATCGTCGTCAGCGGCAGCCCCTGCGATAACAGGCAGAACATCGATGATAACGCTACCGCATATGCGATGGGGAAACGAAGAAAAATCATTACAATAAAACTGATCAGTAAAATAAAAATTGCCATTCCTTCCTGACTCATGCTTTTTCCCCCTCCTTTACAAAGATTCCCTTAATGTGATTGTAAAGCGCCTCGATCTCAAAAATAATCATCGCCAGCCCGGCCAGCGGAATCGGAAAATACATCCAGAAACGGGAAACAGAGGGCATACTTACATAAGTCCCCCTCGAACCGATCTGCTGCGCATATTTCCATCCGACGGTCAACATAACGAATGCGAGCACCAGTACACATATATCCGCTAAAATATCCAGAAATTTCAACAACCATTTGGGCAGATACCTGTCAAAGGCAGTCATTCTGATATGCGCCCCTTTGCGGATTGCCAGGGCCGCCGATAATACCGCCATATAGGACATACAGGTCAGAACCACTTCTTCGCTCCAGGCCGGGTCCGGAACAAACGGAACGTACCGGCCGACAACGCTCATCGTCGTGATCAGAATGTCGATAATCAACAATATCTTGCAGATAAAAAGCACCGCTTTATCCGCAGCATCGTATACCGGTTTAATTTTGTCTATCTTTTCAAAAATCCCAGGCATTGTAACCTCCTCATAATCCAACAGGACCGCCGCACCGGCAATACGCCGCCGTATGCAGCAGTCCCATTCTTTTTCATTATTATGTTTTTGAATACCCCTTACTGCATATCTACGATCTTCTGGTACAGTTCTTCCTGTCCCTTAATGTTTTCGTCGATAACGGACTTACAAGCATCCTGCCAGGGTGCAATGTCCGTAACTTCCACAACGTTTACGCCGTCAGCCTTTAACTGCTCAAGCACTTCGTTTTCAGCCTGCTCGGAAATCTCGCGGTTAAACTGGGAAGCCACTTTACCTGCCTCAACCAGAATGTTCTGCTGTTCTTCCGTCAGAGAATCCCATGCTTCGTCGGTAATGATTACCTGAATCGCGCCCAGCGTATGTCCGTCCAGAATCAGGTTCGGAGCAACTTCCGGGAAAGCGTTGGATTTATAGTTTGCGATCGGCTGTTCCGCACCGTCAACAACGCCCGTCTGCAATGCGGAATACAATTCACCGAAAGATACGACTGTCGGGCTTGCGCCGAGACCTTCTACCAGACCGTTCATAACAGGGTCGTTGGACACACGCAGTTTCATGCCTGCAAGGTCGTCCATACCGGCGATTTCATTTACCGTAAAGAAATGACGGAAACCTTCTTCACCATAGAACAATCCTCTTACACCGCTGCCGTTCTCATGAGGCTCAAGCAAAAATTCACTTGCCAGATCGGATGTCGCGAAGTTCCAGAAATGCTCTCTGCTTACGAATGTGTAAGGCAGGGAAAGAAGCATGGACTTCTCACCGCCGTAGCTTGTCAGCGCGAATGCGGAAATACGGGACATCTGAATCGTACCGCCGCCGCCTAACATCGTATCCAGAACATCGTTCTCGGAACCGAGCACACCGCTTGCCTGAACGTCAATGATGATGGAACCGTTTGACATCTCTTCTACCGTCTCTTTGAACTTGGTAGCCGTCTGTCCTACGATGGTATCTAACGGATTAACTTCCGCATAAACCAGTGTGACCGCATCTTCAGCCGGCGTTACTGCCGTATCTGCGGATGTGTCTGCCGCGGTATCCGCTGCCGTATCCGTGGTTGTGTCCGCCGCGGTATCCGCTGCCGCCGTGTTTGTTGTGGACGCGCTGTCATTCGCAGGCGTTTCCGGTTTCTGCAATCCACAGCCGGCTGCCGTAATCATCATGGCCGTGCATAACAGTGTTGCCAATAACTTTTTCTTCATTGTTACTACCTCCCTTATTGTATATTACAGAAACAATTCCAACGGAAATGATATCTGTATGTTTTCATTATATAGGAGATATTTCATAAAGAAAATCGTATATTTTTATCCTTTTTAGCATTATCTTAACATTCCGTACAAAACCGTATCCGGCCCCGCTTTATTCCGCCGTCAGAATGACAACCGTCCGCGGCTCTATCCGCAGATTGTTATTATGGGCAGATTCCATGGCCTGTTCGGGATCCTGTCCGTCAATATAAGGAACGGAAGTATTGACGCGCACCTTCCATTTCCTGCCCTGCGGCAGTTCCGGAAGCTGCATGTTCAAAGGTTCCCAGTACGCATTCATTCCGTAAAAAATGATATCGTCCCGCGTATCTTCCTCGTCCCGTCCCGCGTACATGACCCCGATCAGCCTGCTGTTATAATCGGTCCGGTTATTAAACGGATAACCGTTATGGATGCTGATTTCCGGCAGACCGCAGGAAGCCTGTCTGGTCGATTTGCGCAGAATATCGTGTTCCTTTCTGAACGCGATCATATACTTGAAAAAATCATGAATTTCCCGGTATTCCTCCAGCCTGTTCCAGTCCAGCCAGGAAATGATATTATCCTGGCAATAGGCGTTGTTGTTGCCAAACTGGGTATTGCAGAACTCGTCTCCCGCATAGAACATGGCCGGCCCTCTGCTGCACATCAGCGTCGCAAAAGCATTTTTTACCATCCTGCGGCGCAGCGCTTCGATCTGCGGGTCATCCGTTTCCCCTTCCACACCGCAGTTCCAGCTGTTGCCGTTATTGTCTCCGTCCGTATTGTTCCAGCCGTTCTTTTCATTATGCTTTATATTGTATGAATACAGATCATACAACGTAAATCCGTCATGACAGGTGAGAAAATTGACGGAAGCGTCTTCCCCCCTTGTAGAACGGTCATACAAATCGCTCGAACCCGTGATTCTGGTAATCGCGGTTCCCGCCAGTCCCGCATCTCCTTTCAGAAAACGCCGCATATCGTCGCGGTATCTTCCGTTCCATTCGGACCACCGGCTGAAGGCCGGAAAATTCCCAACCTGATACAATCCGCTGGCATCCCAGGCTTCCGCGATCAGCTTCACCTTGCCCAGAATGGCATCACAGGCAATTTCATGCAGAATGGGCGGTTCCGCCATCGGCGCGCCGTTCCAGTCTCTGGACAGGATAGAAGCCAGATCGAACCGGAAACCGTCCACCCGGTATTCCGTTACCCAGAAGCGCAGGCAGTCGATGATAAAACGCCTCGTAAGCGGATGATTACAGTTCAATACATTACCGCACCCGCTGAAATTATAATACCCGCCGCCGGGTGTCAGGATATAATAAATATTATTGTCGATTCCTTTAAAGGAAAAACTCGGCCCGTCTTCGTTTCCTTCCGCCGTATGATTGAATACCACATCCAGAATCACTTCGATGCCGTTTTCCTTCAGCTCGTAAATCAGCCGTTTGAGTTCTTCACCTTCGTGGTTGTGCTCCACGACCGAACTGTAACTCGTATTCGGCGCAAAAAAGCAGACCGTATTGTATCCCCAATAGTTATAAAGCTGCTCCCCGTCCACAATCCGGGCGCTCTCCATCTCATCAAACTCAAAGATCGGCATCAGTTCCACCGCGTTAATGCCGAGATCTTTCAGATAGGGAATTTTCTGCCGCAGCCCTTCGTAAGTTCCTCTCGCCGATACGCCGGAGGAACTGTCCTTCGTATATCCGCGCACATGCAGTTCATAAATAATCAGGTCTTCCATCGGAAGTTCCAGCTGTCTGACATTGCCCCAGTCGAAATTGTTCTCCACGACCCGCGCGTGATACACGAAGCCTTCGTCGCTTTCCGGCCGGTCTCCCCATTCTTTCTGTCCGGTCACGGCCCGCGCGTAAGGGTCTAACAGCACCGTATTTTTATTGAAAAGAAGGCCTTTTTCTTTATCATAAGGGCCGTCCAGCTGGAACGCGTATTCAAATTCTTCGATTTTCAGATCAAATACCAGCATGGAATAAGTATTTCCGATATGATATGCCTCCGGAAATTTTAACTTCGCATAAGGTTCCTTCTCCCGCGGCCGGAACAAGAGCAGCGTACAGCTCGTCGCCCCCGATGAATGAATCGTAAAGCTGACGCCGTTTGGCGCCGCTGCCGCTCCATCCCTGTTATAAAAGCCCGGACGCACCTTAAATCCGTCAATAATATCGAGCGGCTGCAATTTCACGCCCCGCTGCGGTCCGTTTTTCTTCATCTCCACTTTTTTTCTCCTTCCGAAAAATATCATCCCGTCACTATGCCTTTCTTTTTAACTGATGTGTTCGTTGATCTTATCCCGAATATCCTGCATCTGATAATCGAGCACTTCAATAGAATCCGCGCAGATTCTGAGCTGTTCCACAATTTCCTCCGCATTATCCACGCTTTTCTTGTATTTCAGTTTGTGTTCCAGACTGGCCCAGAAATCCATTGCGATCGTTCGAAACTGTACTTCTGCTTTCATATATTTTTTTTCATTGGATAAAAAAATCGGAATACTGATGATCAGATGAAGGCTCCGATAACCGTTAGATTTAGGATTTTTAATATAATCCTTTTCCTTTAATAAAATAATATCATCCTGCCTGATCAAAAGTTTTGCCAGCCGGTAAATATCATCCGGGAAAGAACAGATCACACGGATTCCCGCCACATCCGACAGCTTCTCTTCGATATTTTCCAGCGTAACCGGATATCCCTTCCGGCTTAATTTCTCATAAATGCTCTCCGATGTTTTCAGCCTGCTTTTGATGGACTCAAATGGATTCCGCTTATACTGCCTTGAAAAAGCCTCATTCAGCACCTTTAGTTTCGTTTCTATTTCCATAATGGCACATCGGTACTGCATCATCAGCGTGTGGAAAGCCTCCGCTTCCTGCAGCTGTCCGGCCTGTATCTGTATAATCCGCGACTGCTTTCTGAGCGCCTCCGTCTGCCTTTCCACTTCCCGTTCGAGTTCATTCTTGCAGGCGAACAGTTCTACCGTATTGCGGATCCTGTTTTTCACGATGGACGCCTCAAAAGGCTTATGAATAAAGTCCGACACGCCCATATGGAAACACCTGTTCTCGATATCGACTGCGCTTTCGCTGCTGATAATCAATACCGGGATTTTCTGCAGCCATCCGTTCTTTCGGATTTCTTCAATTACCGCAAAACCGTCCATCTTAGGCATCTGTAAATCCAGCAGAAGCGCCGCCGTTTCCTCCCGGTATTCCCATAATTTCCGTATCGCTTCTTCCCCGTCCTGAGCCGTATCCACAACATAATCATCTTCAAGCATTGCCCGCAGCAATTCGCGGTTTACTTCCGCGTCGTCTACGACCAGTATCCTGCCCCGCATAAGAATCCCCCATTTTCTCCTCTGTACGATGATATCGCCCTGTCCGCCGGCGACAATCCCATTTTACCACAAAGTCCCGCCGGATACCATGATTTTATTCTTTCTCCTTCCTGCGGATAAACATCAGTCCGAAGACGCCCGCGCCGCAGCTGCCGGATACCGCAGCGGATGCTTTCTGCAAAACAATCCGTTCAAATTTTATATATTTTTCCACCTCTTCCAGTATTTCGTCGAGCTGCTGCATGCTGCATCCCGCATAAGTCAGAAACGCAATGCGCGTATCGATCTGCCGGACATGGTGCAGCTGCTTTCTGATATAACCGCGCCTTGCATGCTGCAGGCTTCCCGTTTCGATGTGCCGCAGCCTGAGCCTGTTCTGGCTCATATGAAGCACCGGATGCAGGTTAAGACCTGAACAAAGTTTATGGACAGGGACGCTCACCTTACCGTTGCGGCACAACGCCTCCGTATTCCTTACAAAGAAACCGGAACACACATTTTCTTTAAACTGTTCCAGCGCCGTACAGATTTCCTGCACGCTGCTGCCCGCCTCCGCCAGTGCCGCCGCATATAATACCATGAGCCCGTGCCCGCTGCTGATATGATTGGAATCCACGACGGTCACATTGTCAAAACTTTGGCTGGCCTGACTCGCATTCGGATAAGCGCCGCTCAGCGCAGCCGTCGCGGTAATATGAATGATCTGTTCCGCCTTCTGCAATTCGTCGGCAAAGAAATACTCGTAAGCCGACGGCTCCGCGGTCGAAAAACGGGCCTCCTTTCCTTCCTGCTGCAAATAAGCTAACAGGCCGTCGGAAGAAACTTCAAAGAGATCGCAGAAACGGCCCTCTTTCGTATGAACATAGCAATACATCAGACGAATCTGATATTTTTCGAGCAGATCTTTCGGCAGATCGCAGATGCAGTCCGCCGTAACCGCGATTTTTCGTTTTCTGATTCCCGCAACCTGGCTGACGCGCCTTTCCCGCTGCTCTTCGTTTTCCTCTTCTTCCGCCGCATATTCGATCAGCTCCGGCGGCAGATATTTTAACAGTCCCGCCTCTAACAGCGCGGAATTGACAGGCTTTGCCAGATAACCGTCGAATCCCATATCCCGGTAAACCTGTTCCGCATTCGTCATGACATTGGCCGTCAGGGCAATCACTGGTGTTTTCTGGCAGTAGCCCCTGTTCTGGGCGCGCACGGCTTTCAGAGTCTCTTCTCCGTCCATATCCGGCATCATATGATCCATCAAAATCACATGATAAAAGCCTTCCGCCGTTTTTTTCAGACATTCCTTTCCGCTTTCCGCGGTTTCTATCTGCACCTTCGTACCGCGCAGCAATTTCACGGCAACCATACGGTTCATATCGTTATCGTCCACCACCAGCACCCTTGCGTCCGGCGCCGTGAAACTCTGTTTGTATCTGATACGCCGGTTCATCTGCTTTTTCGCCGCAAAATTGATGACGCCGATGGGCCTTACGTTGACAATCTTCTGCCTGACCTCGATTGTAAAAACGGAACCTTTATGATACACGCTGTCAACGGAAATCTTTCCGCCCATCATCTCGATCAGCTGTCTGGAAATATTCAGCCCGAGTCCGGTTCCTTCGATATTCCGGTTATCCCGCTCATCCATCCGCCGGAAAGAACCGAACAGGTTGTCCAGATTTTCTTTTCGGATTCCCACTCCCGTATCTTCCACTGAAATGCGCAGCAGAATTTCATCGGCCGCAGCGCGTTCTCCTTTGGCAGTCAATGTGACGGAACCTCTTTCCGTATATTTGACCGCATTGGTCAACACATTCGTGATCACCTGTTTGATACGCACTTCATCCCCGAACAGCATGGAAGGAATTTCCGGATCGATATCCACTTTAAATTGATATTTTTCATGTGACTGCTCCCTTCGTTTGACTGCTTATAAATATGATTTCATTTTAACCTTTTACCCGAAAGTATTCCACCGTTTTCTACAAAAATTTCCAGATAAAACCAAATAAAATTTTCTATATAAAGTACTTGCAAAAACCATAAAATACCGTATGATGTAATAAAGTGGATTTTTACATTCTAAAGAAAGAAGAGGATAATCAAATGGCAATTAAAAAGGGAAAAGCCGCGCTGATGCGGGCTGTCTCAGAACTCAAAAGCACTGACTACTCCAGAGAACCGGAATTGAATTCTATTTACCAGCGATTGTCTCATGGAAGAAAACAATTCTCAGAAATTTTTGAAAAAAATATTAAGGCAGTCATGCAGATCAGTTCGCTCGATCTGACGATGCAGCATCAGACCGACAAGATCATCGAAATCGCAAACAAAGTCACAAAAGCAACCCAGACGATTTTCGGCGCTGCGGCCGGACACGCGAGCAACCAGCATGAAGAACTGACCAATACCATCATCAAAGTGTCGGAGGATACCGACGAAGTCTACCGTAAAATAGAAGCCGGACAGAATGAACTGACATCCATCCGGGAACTTTCCGACCAGACAATTTCCATTTCCCGGCAGATGCAGGCGGACATGGACGAACTGATCAACATCATCAACCAGATCAGCAATGTGATCTCCGGCATCGATTCCATTTCCATGCAGACGAATCTGCTCGCCCTGAACGCTTCTGTAGAGGCGGCGAGAGCCGGTGAAGCGGGCAAAGGCTTCTCCGTAGTCGCCAACGAGATCCGGGCGCTTGCGGAAGATACGCAGAAAATGACACGGAACATGGGCTCTTTCGTTGACAATATGAAAAACGCTTCCAGACAGAGCATCAACAGTTCCACCAGCACGATCGAATCCCTGGCTTCCATGGCCGAGAAAATCAGTAATGTATGGGAGCTGAACAGCGACAGCCAGCGTTACATATCTGACGTCAATGAATCCATCAGTTCCATTGCCGCTGTCAGCGAGGAAATCAGCAGTTCCATGACCGAGATGGAAAACCAGTTAAAGGACTGTACGGATTTTATGCGTCAGGTCGGGCAGGATTTGCAGCAGGCAACAGAACCCGTTGTCGATATCGAAAAAATACTGGATACCACGGCCAAACAAATGGGCGATATGACCAAAGATCCCTTCTTCCATCTGGAAAACGAAGAGTTTGCGGGCTATATGAAGAATGCGATTTCTTCCCACCATACATGGCTTGATAACCTGAAAAAAATGGTGAATACGAGAGCAATCATTCCGCTTCAGCTGGATTCTTCCAAATGCGGTTTCGGTCATTTCTACTATGCCATGACGCCTGATATTCCGAGCGTAGTGCCGATCTGGGAAGGTCTGGGCGCAAAACACAGAAAATTCCATACTTACGGCACCGCGGTTATCAACGCGCTCAACAAAGGCGATTATTCGGAATCGGAACGTTTATACTGGGAAGCCGAAAATTATTCGAGAGAACTGATCGCCGATATGGAAAGAATCGTACAGCTTACAACGGAAAACTAAAAACATGCGCCCCCGGGCGCATGTTTTATTATACGAAAATTGCTGTAACCGACTGGTTCGCCTGCTCCGCCGCCGTTTTCAGAGTTTCCAGCTTCTCCCAGATCTCCGAGACCGCCTGCCTTCAAAAACGGCACGAAAAAAACCCGGACATATCCGAGCCTTCCACGAATTATCACTTATCTTTCTATCATGTGCTGTGCATATATCAGAAACCATTCCTTTTTTCACGGCAGAGGCATATTTCCCCTCTATCCAAACATTTGAATTATCTACAAAAACGTAATATCCCATCTATTGTTACCTCGCTTTTATTTTGTGTCATAGAAACTATAGCACATCTTGTCAGCACTATCAATCGTTGAGTGCTGATTCGATCGTTTCTTCATATTTTCTACAGAATTTCTATTGACAAAACCCCATACTTCCGATACAATCATTTGTAAAAGAGATGGGTTTTCACCGTACAGTTTTTACTCAAGCGGGCTGCTCGTTTCTTTTTTTATTGCCAGCAGGTCATAAAGATATTTCTTACCGTCCGCATCATGGCGCACCAACATTCGGGCAAAGAAGATATTGTACCTACAGACCTCGCCGCTCTTATCATCATATACCGGCAAGGCAAAACGCACATCATACCGATACCACCCGTACTTAGCGTCCTTCTCATGCTTCTTTTTCGTATTCTCCGAATACTCCCCATTCATAGCAATCTGAATCAGCTCCGGTATCCCCTGCGCCGCATTGGCCTTGGCCTTCGCAACAGCGCCTTTTAAGGCAAGTCTGCTCTCTGAACCGGCGTATTCATCTGGGAAGCTGCTGGAAATGAATATCTTCTCGGATGTTTCCGCAATCTCGTAAAACTCCCCGACATACTCTTTGAGATAGCTCTCCACCTCTTTCCAGTCTTCCCGCTTTTTGCCCTTAAAACGGATATCGTTGATCAGGACGATCTTCTCGCCATTCAGGCCGACAATAATATTTACGTTTCTATCCATGGTATCCCGCCTTTTCTTTATCATCTTAAATAAAATCACTTCTCGGCTTTTCGCCGAAAAATAACGATTGATAAAACTCTCTTTATCCTGCGGATTTTTCTGGCCGACTTTATAGCAATCCAAAATCTGCTTCTTAATATCTGTCTCAGTCCACACATCAGCCAAAACTACACCATAACACTTTTTTATCTTATCCAACAATGCGGTCTTCCGTTTTCAGTTCTGCAACCAGACTATGTATGCACTCCATATCTTTTGATATCTCCTTCATCTTCAATATAGGATTGCTGAACCGTTTGGCCTCCACCACCAGCAATTCATTTATGGACAAATTTATGATAACGGCATCCACATGCGGATTATTCCGTTCTCCAAACTGCAGTTCAAACCAGCTTATACTTTTGCCCTTTTGCTTCCGCAGCCTTCTCCCAACCAAAAGTATACCAGAAAAAGGCTGCTTCCACAATTGAGCCTGCGTTTTTTATTGTGGAATCCGCAGAACCTGGCCGACGTTCAGCAGATCTCCGGTCAGTCCGTTTAAACGCTTGATCGCATCCACCGTCGTCCCGAACCGCTGACTAAGAAGCCACAAAGTATCTCCGGGCCGGACCGTATATTCGAAATAGGCCGGCGTCTGCCCCGTCGGTATCTTCAGTACCTGACCGATATTCAGCATATCGCTCGTCAGGTTGTTCAGCCGTTTCAGTTCCTCTACCGTCGTGCCATATTTTCTGGCAAGCAGCCACAGCGTATCGCCGGGCTGCACCGTATATTCCATGATGCCGCCCGTTCCCGGTCCCGGCTGCGGCACATTGTCCTCGATTCCCCTGTATGCGTCGTAAAGAGCACGCCATGTGGCCGCTCCGACGATGCCGTCCGCCATAAGCCCCTTTGTCTGCTGGAACGCAATGACCGCCTGCCTTGTTTTTTCTCCGAAAATACCGTCCTGCGATACTTCCGGTATGCCGGGATAAAATTCCGAAATCACATCCAGCAGATATTGCAGCGTAATCACGTCCGCGCCCCTGGAGCCCTGACGCAGCACCGAAGAAGGCGGCACGGTTCCGATGCCGAGGTTTGTTCCTTCGCTGTCAAGTTCCGCAAGCCTTGTTACGGCGGTATACAGCTTGGAAATTTTGTACCATGTGGCTTTTCCGACGATTCCGTCCGCCGCCAGACTGAAAACGCTCTGGAATTTCGTGACCGCCGCTTTCGTGCTGTTTCCGAACGTTCCCGCCTCATCGGTGATGAGGGGAATTGCCGGATAATTCCTCCGTATCCGGTTCAGATAAGTCTGAATCGTCTGCACATCCAATCCCGTGCTTCCGACCCGGAGCGGCGTTCCCGGATAGGAAGAAGGCACATTGGCGATCACATCCGTCTCCGCGATCTCCACGTCATCGGGATAATAAGCGCGCAGAATCTGAAGGGGCGTGCGTCCCTGCTGTGCCAGCGTAACCGTCCCCCACTGGGACAGGCCCGGACATGTTGTCGTCGTGCCGTTGCAAAAGGATGTGAAATAAGGTGCAATCTGCCCCTGCCGTCGTACATATTCGTTAAAAATCTCATCCACAATCCGGCTGATGGATTCATAAATGGGTCTTCCGTATACAAAAGCCTGATCGTAAGCGGTACTGTTTGTAATATCAAAAGAATATCCCTGACTTCTGTACCACTCCGTAAAAACCCTGTTCAACGCAAAGGTAATGATCGCATAAATATTGGCTCTGAGAGACGCTTCCGGCCAGGTCGGATAGATTTCGCTGCTCGCCACATTTTTCACATAATCAGGGAACGATACCTGTACGTTCGACGCGGAAGCCGCCGGCCGGCCGAGATGTACCGTAATCGGATTGGGAATGATCACCTGGCGCAGCACGCGTGGTTCCTCAACAGGCGCTTCCTGATAACGCGTCTCCCGCATGGACGCCGCCGGCTTTCCAACGACGATTTCCGTCGCGCCCGCTCCCCTTTGTCCTTCCGACAGGGGAACAAACGATAACGGTAAAAGAGCCGTTTCCCGATCATAAATGGGTATCCCGGTAACATGAATCGTATGGAAACCCGCCGCCTGCGCAATCACGTCATATCCGATATAGGGTATTCCGCCATAATAAGGATCCAGGGAAAGTTCTCTTTCCACTGTTTCCAAAGAAACAATCTGCGCTTCTCCGCTTTCATCTGTTGAAAGTTCATAAACATTTCGTCCCCGCCCATCCAGAATCCTGATCCGCACGCCTTCAAGCGGAATAGCATCCTGCGCGGTCCTCGCCTGTATCTTCAGATAACCGATGGCCATAAATATAACGCTCCTTTTCTGCTTTCAAAGTTCCTGTTCTATTATATGAGCAGGTGCAGAAATCGGGAACTCTGACTGGAACCGAATAGAGACGGCATACGGCATAACACGGAAATGCGCCCGGTTTTCCGCCGGGCGCACGCTGTAAAATAATATTCCATCGAAACTGTTTATTTCATAAATTCTACATGACCGTCTTCTATATGATAAATCGCACCGACTACTTTCACGCCGTCGGCCATATGTAAACTGCTTTCGATCTTCTGAAGACTGTTCTTTACGTTCAGGCAGCTCGCTTTATACCCGTCTGTTTCCTCTCCGATCGCCGTTTTGATCTCATCCGTGATCTTTTTGATAAATCCTTCCGCACCGCCGCCTATTGCTGCTCCTACCGCACCGCAGTTTGTATGTCCGAGAACTACGACCAGATTGGAACCGAGATGGTCCGCCGCATATTCCACGCTTCCGAGTTCATAGTCGCTGACTACATTTCCGGCAACGCGAATTGTAAACAGTTCACCGATTCCGGCTGAAAAAATACTTTCCGGTATCACGCGGGAATCGGAACAGGTAATAACGACCGCATAGGGAAACTGGCCGTTTTCACAGGTATCTTTACGAATTGCCGGGGAAATGTCTCCCGGATTGACAGAGGCGTTCAGATATGTTTCATTCCCCTGCTGTAATTTCGCTAACGCTTCCTCCGCTGATATACCTTTTACATGACTGGACATTTTATGACCCTCCTTTTTTGTTTTCAAGTATAGCATTTTACACGTTCCTTGTAAATGCTCTTTCAGAGCATGCTCTTTACGAAACATGCCTTTTACAAAACATGCTTATTGCGAAACATACACTTTACAAAACATGCACTTTACGAAGCACGCCTAACATTCCACGATCAGATATCTTCCATCTCCGATATCGAAAACCTCATCGGCTTCCAGTATTTCCTCTTCGCCCGCGCCTTCCATATCCACGCCCTGTTCGTCGAAATACTCCCAGACCTCCTTCACGGAATCCACGACAACCGCCATGCACTCCTCCAGAAAATGATCTGCTTCCTCCAGTGTTTCAGCCACATTTTCCGGAAACATCTGGCTCTGTTTTTTCAGAAAACATTGTAATACCGCATCATCGAACATCGTAAGTTCCTCTCCTTTCTCCTTTTCTCATATGAATTATATGTGTTATTAAATAATATTTTCAAAGCAGGTCTCTCTGCTTTAATTCCTGATAAACTCTTCCGACGGGCAGTCCGACGACGTTCGCATAATCGCCGCAGATTCCCTGAATATATGCCGCAAACCGGCCCTGAATCGCATAAGCTCCCGCCTTATCCATCGGCTCCCCGGAATCGATATAACGTTCGATTTCTTCCTCCGTCATGGGAAAAACCGTTACGTCCGTGCATTCGTAGAACGAATGGAACATGGCCGGCATATCCGCATACTTCCAGGCAAGCGTCACGCCCGTGTAAACCTGATGGCTCTTTCCCTGCAGCTCCCAGAGCATGTCGAAAGCCTCTTCTTTGTCTCCGGGCTTTCCCATAATTCTGCCCCAGCACGATACGACCGTATCCGCGCCGATTACGACAAAATCTTCTTTCATTGTTTCGGAAAGCTGTCCGCAGATATCGACCGCTTTCTGATAAGCCAGTTCCTCTACGATTTCTTCCGGTTCTTTTCCGGTAATGGTTTCTTCCCCTGTGCTGGGCATCGTTTTAAAAGAAAGGCCGATCTGTTTTAACAGTTCTTTTCTTCTCGGCGAAGCCGAGGCCAGTATGATTTTCATAGCCGCTCCTATCTGTCCGCTTTTTCAGACACACAAATCCAAAAGTTGAAACTTATTCCTTTTCAGCTTTTTCCTCCTGTATGTTATGGCCGATTTCTGGAATAAATACCCGTCTGTCCGCCGCTTCTTCCTGTTTTCTGGCGCATTTTTCCGCAAGCTCGCAAAAGGCAAGCTGGGAATTGAATTTTTCTTTTCCGCGCATATCCACTTTCGTATAAGTATCATCCGGAAGCAGCAAATGCGCCTTCACCGTATCCTTTAACTGATATTCCAGAATCCGCATGATCTTTTCCTGAAGTTCCGGCTTCTCAATCGGGAACATGATCTCCACGCGTCTGTCCAGATTACGCGGCATCCAGTCCGCGCTGGCGCAGTAATATTCCTGCCTGCCGTCGTTCTCAAAGTAGAAAATTCTCGCATGTTCCAGATAATTTCCGACGATGGAACGGACCCGGATATTCTCGCTGATGCCGGGCTTTCCCGCTTTCAGACAGCAGATTCCGCGGATAATCAGATCGATCTTCACGCCGGCCGCACTGGCTTCATAGAGCGCTTCGATGATATCTTTATCGCACAGAGCGTTCATCTTCGCGATAATTCTCGCGGGGCGGCCCTGCACGGCATGTTCTTTCTCTCTGGCGATCAGATAGAGAAATCTGTCTTTCAGCCAGAGCGGCGCAAGCGACAGTTTGTTCCAGGAACGCGGTTCGGAATAGCCGGAAAGCATATTGAATACTGCGGTTGCGTCTTCGCCGATCGTCTCGGAACAGGTTAAAAGCCCCAAATCCGTGTACAGTCTGGCCGTGGAATCGTTATAGTTGCCCGTTCCAAGATGCACGTACCGCCTGATGCCGTTCTCTTCCCTTCTGACCACCAGCGTAATCTTACTGTGCGTCTTTAAACCGACCAGGCCGTAAATAACATGGCATCCTGCTTTTTCCAGCCGTCTTGCCCAGACGATATTGTTCTCCTCGTCGAACCGCGCTTTCAGCTCCACCAGCACGGAAACCTGTTTTCCGTTGTCGGCCGCCTGCTCCAGCGCCGCAATAATCGGAGAGTTGCCGCTGACTCTGTACAGGGTCTGCTTGATCGCCAGCACATCCAGGTCTTTGGCCGCCTGCCTGATAAAACGCACGACCGGCTCGAATGTCTGATACGGATGATACATCAGAATATCTTCTTTCCGGATACAGGCAAAAATATCCGTATCTTCCGAAAGCTCCGGCACCGGCCAGTCTCCGTGATAATGCCGCTCCCTTAAATGTTCGAATCCGTCAAATCCTGACATTTTCATCAGGAAGGTGATGTCCAGCGGCCCGTTAATCGGGTAAATATCCTCATTGCCAATATGCAGTTCGTCCTGAATGATTTTCAGCAGCCTCTCGTCCATACCCGCCTCGACTTCCAGACGGATCGCCTGTCCCCACTGTCTTTTCTTCAGCTGTTTCTCGATTTCGATCAGCAGGTCTCCCGCTTCCTCTTCTTCAATCAAAAGATCGGCATTCCGCATAATACGAAACGGATGTGCGCACACAATATCATAATTCAAAAACAGTTTCCGGATATTCCGCTCGATCACTTCTTCCAGCAGAATCACGGCCTTTCCCTCCGCCGACGGAACAAAAACGATTCTGGAGAGCACGCTGGGCACCTGTACGGTCGCAAATTCCAGATCGTCCTCACCGTTCTTTTTTCTGACCAGCGCGCCGATATTCAGCGTCTTATTGCGGATGAGCGGGAAAGGTCTGGAAGAGTCCACCGCCATCGGCGTCAGCACCGGATAAATGTTGTCCTCAAAATAAGAATCCACATAAGCCGCCTCTTCTCTTGTCAGCGCTTCATGAGTCCCGATCACCCGCAGTCCGTTTTCAAACAGCTGAGGAAGAAGCGCATGATATGTATCATACTGCCTCTTCACAAGCGCATGCGTCTCCTGGTTCACCGCAGCAAGCTGTTCTTTCGGCGTCAGGCCCGCGATATCCTTTTTCGTATACCCGGCATTGACCATATCTTTTAAAGACGCGACCCGGACCATAAAAAATTCATCCAGATTGGACGCCGAAATGCTTAGAAACTTCAATCGCTCAAATAACGGAAGTTTTTTGTCTTCCGCCTCGCTCAAGACTCTTTTATCAAAAAGAAGCCAGCTCAGTTCTCTGTTCGTATAATGTTCCGATTTTGCAAATTCTGATTTTTCCGCCATCCCTCTATGTCCTGTCCTTTCCCCTTAATTGAGGCTTCCGCCTTTCTGCCGGATGACCGGCCTTACGCTGTATACTTCTTCAAAAAAATCCGCCCTCCGGTAAAACAGGCCCTTTTCCAGTGTAATATCCACCGGCGTATCGATCGTAATAACCAGCTCTTCCTCTTTCAGCGCCGTTTTGACGTCTTTAAACTTCTGTTTGTGGCTCCTGTCGAGACCGTTCGCAATTTTTAATATCGCCGTCAGCTTCGCAATTTTCAGGTACGCATCCTTATCCAGATCGACATTCTGGCCTATCATCTCATAATATCCGAAATCCATATGATTATACTTGACCGTGTTGGCTACGATCTCCCGTTCGATATGGGAAAGACCGATAATTTCAGTTGACATAATAATGTTATAAGAACATTCTCCCAGATTGGTCAGGCTGATATACTTGCCGCAGTCGTGTAAAATCGTCGCAAGCTGCAGCAAAAGCCGTTCCCTTTTGCCGAGTCCATGTACTTTCCGCATGCTGTCATAAATCGTCAGCGCGATTTTCTCAAGCGTCTCGCTCCTTCGCCGGCTTCCCATGTACCGCTTGCTGATGTTTTTCGCGCAGGCGATGATATCCTCTTCGAAATCATGGCTTGCCCTGGTAATCTGATTCTTTTCTCCGTATTCATATGCGATGCCGTCGCACAGCGCCACACCGGGCACCCAGATCATACGGGCGTTCATCACTTTGATGACACGGTTTAAAAGCACGCTTGAGATATAAAAAAGCGGAATGTTCTCTTCCGGCATATCCAGTATTCTGGCCGCTTCCATAACGGATTTTTCCCGCACTTTTTTCATAAAGGTGTCCATATCGGCCGCTTCGATGCAGTCGTCCGCGAGATGGGCCATTTTATTCTTCACCACCGCCGAAATATAATCGTCAACGACGATAATGTTTTCGATGTTTCTGTCTTTCAGATACAGCTTCTTAAAAACGGCGAGCTGAGAACTGATAAACTCATCAATGATATTTTCATACTGGCTCGGTTTCAGGTTCAGATGACTCATGCTGTCCTGTAAACGCAGAATGCCAAGCCGCATGTTCTGTGTCGACACAAGCGAATCTTTGACAAAAAGCGATATCTGGATGCTTCCGCCGCCGATATCCAGAATGGCGGTCTCCTTCTCGATAACCTTGTTGAATACCTTCCCTTTGGAAGCGATGGACTTATAATCGAGAAAACGCTGCTCGGAATTGCTCAGCACCTCGATCTTAATTCCCGTCCGCTGTTCGATCTGGTCCAGAATAATGATCTTGTTTTCCATCTCCCGGATTGCGCTCGTTCCATAGGCCTTATAGTCATCCACGCGATAACCGTTCATAATTTTCTTATATTCCCGCAGCACCCGGCATAATTCGTTGACATGCCCATAGCCGAGCTTTCCGGTGGCATAGGTATCCGTTCCGAGGTCGATGCGGTGTCTGATGCAGTCCACTTCGCGCAGTCCGTTCTGTTTGGAGACTTCAAAAATTTTCATCGACAGTTCATAAGAACCGACGTCGATCGCCGCAAATGTTTTCATAAGACTTCCCCTTTCTTCATCCCGGCGCTTTCATCCGCGCTTCCCAGCAGATAATCGATGAACTGCTGCGCCGTCCTTCCTGAAAGCCCTCCATGGGCAAGCTCCCACTTATTGGCAGCAAGGAGCAGCTCTTCCCTGTCCATCGTAATGCCGTAACGGCCGGCTAACGTCTCCACAATCTGCTGAAACTGTTTTTTATCCGGCGCGCAGAAGAATATCGTTACGCCGAACCGGGAAACAAGCGATAACTTTTCCTGCACCGTGTCTCCCGCATGCAGATCGTCGCGCCGTTCTTCCTTATCGCTGAACTTCTCCCGCACCAGATGCCTTCTGTTGGACGTCGCATAGATCAGCACGTTCTCCGGCTTTTTCTCCAGACCGCCTTCAATCACGGCTTTCAGATATTTATATTCGATCTCAAAATCTTCAAAGCTCAGGTCATCCATATAAATAATGAATTTATAATTGCGGTTCTTGACCTGGGAAATCACATCGTTCAAATCCCGGAACTGATGTTTGTATATTTCGATAATACGCAGTCCCCTGTCATAATACTGATTGGCGATCGCCTTGATGCTGGAAGATTTTCCGGTCCCGGCATCCCCGAACAGCAGGCAGTTATTGGCTTTTTTTCCGTTCACGAAGGCCTCCGTGTTGTCGATCAGTTTTTTCTTCGGAATTTCATATCCTACCAGATCGTCAAGGTGCACATGGGCGATATTCAGAATCGGCTCGATCACGGCCCCCGTCTCATCATGCCTTATGCGGAAAGCCTTATGCAGGCCAAAACGTCCCACACCGTAATCCTTATAAAATTCCGTCAGCGTGTCTTTCATTGCCTCCGGCGTATCGTCCGCATTGAACCGCTCGGCCAGATCACAGATCCGGTCCCGGATTCGGGTATTATATACCCTGCTCTTCTGGGAGCAGCTCACATAGGAAAGCGTAAGCCCAAATTCCGGCACCTCCAGTTCCCGCATCATTTCCGAGAAATCGTAATCATACAGTTCCTTAAAAATCCGGATATCGTGAAGCGCCGCCTCATTGATCGTGCCTTCCACATTCCCCCGGATTTCACAGGCCATACTGTAACTGTTCTCATTATTGACAAGGAGATTTGTCAGGTAACAGTGCCATAGATTGCCGTAAAAGCCATGGGATGCCGCCAGCTCCAGCAAACCGTGCATACAGTCATAAAGAAGCGCTCTGTCCTTTTCCTCCCGGTAATGCTCCATCAGGTGCACCATCCGGTGCAGCAGTTTTCCCTGCGCAAAATCCTTGTATATGATCAATTCTTCCAGCCGCATAATAATCCTCCCTATCAAAGCAGTTTACTGCCGTTCTGTTTTCTCAGTAGTTCCCCAGAATCCGCAGGTTCCGCGCCTCTTCGCGCAATCCCCTTAACGCGTTTTTAACCGCGCTGTCCGCGAGATTCCCGTCAAAGTCTATAAAAAAACGATATTCCCAGTTTCTGTCCTCGATGGGACGGCTCTCGATTTTTGTCATGTTCAGATCGTTGTATATGAAATGGGAAAGCATATGGTACAATGAACCGCTTTCATGCGGTATCTCAAAACAGATGCTGACTTTCCCCGCATCTTTTAAAAAGACTTTCTGATTGGTTATGACGATAAATCTTGTGGAATTGGTATGGGAATGATTTACGCCGCGCTCCAGAATTTCCAGCCCGTAGATTTTTGCCGCCTGCTCGCTCGCAATGGCCGCCTGGCTCCTGTCCCCGTCTTCCATGACCTTTCTCGCCGCAAACGCATTGTTCTGCATGCTGATCTGCTGCCAGGAGGCATGTTCGTTTAAATAACGGGCGCTCTGCATCAAGGACTGCGGATGGGAGCAGACCGTACGGATTTCTTCCGGCCGCGTGCCGGGCACGCCTAACAGACAATGCTCAATCCGGATAATCTGTTCCCCCACAATATAATTTTCAAACTCCACAAGCAGATCATAGATTTCATTCACGATGCCCGCCGTAGAATTTTCGATCGGAAGCACCGCATAGTCCGCGCTTCCTTCCTCGATGGCACACATGGCGTCACGAAATGACTCCACATGAAAAGAGTTCACATCTTCCCCGAAAAAGGCCTGCATCGCCATTTGGGAGTAGGAACCCTCCGCCCCCTGAAATACGACCCTTGCGTTTTGCTCTTTCAGCGTATCCACGCCGATAAAAGGCAGCCGGCCCTGACTGCCGCTCTCCGAAAGCTTCTTATACTGTAACTTCCGGCTCATCGACATGATCTGCTCGAAAAGCTCCTGAATCCCGCGCCCGTTAAATTCGTTATGCGTCAGGTTCTTCACCGCATTCAGCTTCGCAATCTCCCGTTCTTTATCGAAAACCTTCTTCCCGGTCTGTATTTTATAATCCGCCACCTGAGAAGATATATCCATACGTTTCTCATACAGCGCCACAATCTGCTCATCCAGCTCATCCAGCTGCTTCCTCAATTCCAGTAAATCCATCCTGTTTCTGCCCTTCCTTTATGATAAATCTGTTAATCTCTTCCTAAATATTATAACAAAACCCGCTTGCTATCAAGTGGGTTTGATACTATACTATATTTAAAATATGAGTTCAGCAAAGAGGAGTATTTTCTATGACAACCACCAAAAAGAATATCATTATCGTCTGCGCCGTCGTCTTCGTATTGGCCGCATTGTTTACGATCGCAATACTGACCGGCAAAATCCCGATGAATGACCCTTACACAGTCGGCAATACCGCCGGAAACCTGAATAACGGCGGCCTTTTCTGCGAATCGGACGGCAGGGTATACTTTGCCAATGCCTATGACAATAACGCACTTTATTCCATGAATGCCGATGAAACGGACGTCGTTAAGCTGAACAGCAATTCCGTGGCTTCCATTAACGCGGGCGGCGACTATCTCTACTATTATATGGAAAGCGGCACAAACGGCAAAGGTCTCGGTTTTATGGGGCGTACCGCCGGCATCTACCGGAGCGAAAAAGACGGGACGCACGTATCCTGTCTGGACAGGACGTTTGCCGTTACCATGCAGTTATGCGGCAATTATCTCTATTATCAGGATTATAACAACAAAACGGGAACGGTGCTTACAAAGATCAAAATTGATAAATCAGACAAGACCGAAATTGCGGATTATGTGATCAATCCGGCCTCTTATGTCAACGGCCTGATTTATTTCAACGGCACGGAAGACGACCATGAACTTTATACGTTAAATACGGCAAACGATACGATCACTTCCGTCTGGCCGGGCGATATCTGGAATCCGGTCTTTCTGGACGGTTATGTTTACTATATGGACGTACAGAATAATTACCGCCTGTGCCGCTATAACATGTCGGACGATGTGATCGAAGTACTGACAAACGACCGGGTTGATTTCTTCAATATTTATTCCGGTTACATCTATTACCAGAAAAGTTCCAAAACGGAACCGGCTTTAAAAAGAATGTATGCGGACGGCAGCAATCCCGAAGTGGTGGCCGACGGCGTTTATGAAAATATCAATATTACCTCCCAGTATGTCTACTTTAACCAGTACGGCGCCTCCGTCCCGGTGTATAAAACAAGTACTTTCGGCAACGTATATGTTACGACTTTCGATGCGGCATCGGAAGCGGCGATGAAGGGCGGTACCGACTGAATTTAAAATATATCGTTGCTTTTTAAGTATTTTCTGGGTATAATAAAAATACGGAAAATGTTGCCGCTTGCTGATGGTGCGGGATATAAGTTATTCAGTGCGTCAAATGTTCCCGCTTACCGATGGTGCGGGATATAAATTATTCGGTGCGAACATTTATCCCCACCCTCCGTGGTGGGGATTTTTACTGATACCTTTTTTGAAGAAGTACAGGATAACTCACTGATGGCAAACAAGGAAGACGGGAATTGCCGCCCCCATTACCTTGCCATTCAGGATTCCCATAATCCCGAAATTTACTGGATGGTTCCTGTAAGTTCCAAGCAAAGGGGTTCCATTATCCCTGCATGATTCCACGGCAAAACTAATCGCAAATAATTTAAGATACAATATCCGTCTTCACAAACGCGGTATCCCTCTTTTCTACACGGACATCGACCGTATCTATCATCTGATGGAAGCAAAGCTAAAGGCCGGAAGCTGGCCAGCGGTCTTTCCTTAATAGTCAACATCCCAAACCGAAAATCTATATACTCTCTTTGCAGGCTGCGCCATTTCCGAAAACAAATCTAATCATGCAATACTGTCTTATAATCCCAGATCGGAAAGAATCGAAAAAGTCAGCTCCGCAGCGGCGGGCCCGGATGCCTGCGCCGCGGCGGCATCCTTTTCTTCGCTCCGGATGTTGGTCGCAAAGAAAAATGTGCGTCCGTCTTTTTCCAGATATCCGACAAACCAGCCGGAAATATTCCGGCCGTCCGCCTCCTGCGTTCCCGTTTTTCCATAAAGGGCTGTTTCCCCGGAATCATACAGGCAGATTGATTTCTTTACGGCTTCGACATTTTCAGGAGAAAACCCGAACCGGTTATCGTACAGTTTCCGCAGCATTTCAATCTGCTCGACCGGCGATATTCTCAGTGTGTCGTCCATCCAGTATGAAGAGACGTCTTTCCCCACGGTCTGATTACCATATCCGGTTTCCCGGATATACGCTTCTGTCTCAGACATCCCTGTCCGCGCATCCAGCGCCTGGAAGTACCATGTAACGGAGTCCTGCATGGCGGAAAAAAGCGTCTGATCTTCATTCCAATGCTCATACCTGCGGTTCTGTCCGTCCCAGGGAATCAGAGACTGTTCCGGTGTAATCACGCCGGATTCAAGCGCAAACAACGCGCTGAAAATTTTAAAGGTAGAGGCTGGCGGAATACGCGTAACGGCCGCATCCCGTCCATAAATACGCCATGTTTCCGCCTCGTCGTCATATAGCACAAAACAGCCGTCGTATCCGTCAAACGTTTCGCTTAAATCCATCCATACAATATTGTTTTCCTTTTCCGAAAAATAATAACAATCGTTATTATAATCCCGTACCGCCAGTGACGGAACGGCGCCCGATAAAAGAAGCGCAATGACCGCACAGGCAAACGCACCACGCATCTTTTCCCGGAAAGAGGCCGGACGATAGTCTGCAATGTTCAATATCCTTTTTTTCATCTGCTTCATGCTGCCGCTGATTCCCGTCGCAAAAGGATACGGGGTCAGGGATATTTTTTCCGTAAAATTGAGCAGCGTATTTCCATACTCTTTATAGGCGGTTTCCGGCAGTATCCGTAAAACCGACGTATCGCAGGCCATCTCCCTGTCGTTTTTCATTTCCCGCAGCGCATACCACACAAACGGATTAAACCAGTATACGATCCCCGCAATGTTCATCGTGTAATTGGCAAGGGCGTCCTTATGCTTATAGTGCTGCAGTTCATGCAGCAGCATATACCGGATATCTTTTTCCCGGCAGTCGGAAATCAGGTGAATCGGCAGATAAACGCAGGGTCTCAGGAAACCGGCGATCACCGGAGAGCGCAGAAACGCCGTGCTGCGGACAGGAATGCGCCTTCTGATTTTCAGTTTTGCCAGACACGCAAGGTACAGCTCATATACGGCCGGATTCTGCAGCGGCAGCGAAGATTTCCGTAAGGACCGGAAACGAAGCAGCGCTTTGATCACGGAACATGTCATGACAAACATTCCCGCCATCCATATAAGACAAAGTATCCTTCCAACGGCCGAAGGCGCATTCCGGCTCACCGATATGCCGATATCGTTCATCCAGCCTGCGGAAACCGGCCCGGATGCGGTATTTCCTCCCATAACGACCCCGGCGGCGGCCGAGACTTTACCGACGCCGTCAAACCATGACGGATGCGGCATCTTCCATCCCGCCCGAAACGGCCAGAAGGGAACCGTCAAAAGACCGAGCAGCCAAAACCACATATGATACCGCATACGGCTTGTCAGACTGTTTTTCAGTAAAAATCTGGCCAGAGCAAACAATCCGATCAACAGACAAATCAGACCATTGCACAGAAAAAAACGAAGCGTAAAATCTGCCATATTACGTTTCTCCTTCACGGGAATCTTTGGACAAAAGGGCGCGCAGCGTATCGATTTCACTTTCCGAAAGCCGGTTTCCGTCGATATAAGCGGACAGCATGGACGTAATATTGCCGCCGTAAAACCGGTTCAGAAAAGAACTGCTCTCCTGCCCGATATACTCATCTTCTCCCACGAGCGGCGTATAAACGAATACACGGCCCTGCTTCTCATAGGAAAGCGCCCCCTTTGTAACAAGACGTTTGATCAGCGTCTGTATGGTTTTGGGACTCCAGTCCGTCGTCCGGACAAGATATTCCGTAATTTCATTCGTATTAATCGGCGCATGTTTCCATACAATTTTCATCACCTCAAATTCGGCTTCGGAAATCTGCGGCAGCGCTTTCATCATTCAAATCCCCCTGTTCTTACAAGTGTAATAGAAATATTATAAAAGACGCGCTCCGCGTTGTCAAGCCATGCCAGGGCTGTGCGCCATGTTAAGACCATGCCAAAACTGCGCGTCATGCTAAGACCATACCGGAACTGTGCGCCATGTTAAGACCGCGCAAAGAATCCGCTAACAAAATGAAAAGAATCTGTTAGAGTTACGCTAAGAACCGCCCTGTCCGTTAGGAAAATGATACAATCTGTGCTAAGCTTTTGGTGTGTAAAAGGAGGGTGTCCGGTAACGGCATACCAAGAAAGAACTGCGGGGGAGGAAATCAAAATGCAGCTGGATATCTGGTCTGTGATCGCGATTGTCGTTGTCGTGATCGGATTTTTTGGTGGAATCTGGTACGAACACAGGTAACGGGGAGGGTTGAAAATGGGCGTTGTGGAGTTTATCATCATTGGTCTGGTATTTGTTGCGCTGGCCGGTTGTTTTGTTTATTCTCTGGCCGCAAACAGGCAGAAATAGAAGTCTCAGTAATCCGCCAGGAGCCGGAGCGCGATCTCTCTGGCTCCCGTACTTGTTACGTTCATTCCATCCGTTCTTCCGAGATACACACAATAATAAAGCGCTCCGTCCGGGCGTTCGGCAAAGCCCGTAAACCATGCGTCAACGACGATTCCGTCCGCTTTTCCCATTCCGGTCTTCCCGTATATGCGAATATCGTCTCCACCCGCTTCCTGCACCAGCATAGCTTCTTTCAGCGCCTCTCTCGTCTTTTCCGAATAAACGGAACCATCCCCGAAAATCTGCTCCATGACATTTGCCTGCATCAGATCAAACATCTCCCGTATCCTCCAGACCAAAATAATATGCAAAAATACTTCTTCCCACCGCCGTCACATTCGAAGAAGCATACCCGTTCGCGATACGCACCGCGATTGTGATTTCCGGCGCATCGGCCGGCGCATACCCGACAAACAATGCGTGATCCGGCCTGTCTCCCGACTCCTGAGCGGTTCCGGTCTTCCCGGCTGTCAAAATTTCAAAATCCCTGAAAACCGTATTGCTCCGGGCAAACTGCTGCATCCCGGAACCGACCGTCTCCCACACCGAATCCGGCACTTCCACCCTTCCTGCCGTCACCGCCTCTTTTTCCGTAAAATTCCCGTCCGCATCGGCAATGCCCTGAATCAGGGACAGCGAAAAAATATCCCCTCCGGAAGCGATCACATTCACATACCGCGCAAGCTGCACGGTCGCGTAATTATGAGTCCCCTGACCGATCGCGGAAGGAATGCCGTAAGCGTCCGTCACATGGGGCGCCGACTCCGCAATTTCCACGCCGGATTTTTCATCCAGTCCAAAGAGCGACGCATATTCCCGCTGCTTTGACAGCGCGGCGCCGTCCAAATATGTCATGTCCGGCCCGGTTCCAAGCCGGTATGCGATTTCGCACAAATAATCGTTGCAGGAAAATGCCAGCGCGCTCCGCGCATCGTCCACGCTGCCATGTCCGGTATGTTTCCAGCATTTCAGCCCCGGCTCCACCTTATCAAAAATTCCGTCGCAGAAAACGGATGTATCCGAAGAAATAACGCCTTCCTGTAATCCCGCAACAATCGTTACCGGTTTCAGGGTCGAACCGGGCGCGGTCAGCTGCTGTGCGGCCCTGTTATAAAGCGGAAGGGAACGGTCGTTCAGAAGCCGGTTATAATAGGCCGTATCCATCTGATTCGCCAGCCGGTTATTATCATATCCCGGATAAGATACAAGCGCCAGAACTTTCCCGTTTTCCGGGTTTACGACGACAGCCGACGCCGAACAGGGATCCAGCGCCAGCTGGGCCGGCGTGATTTCCAACTGTTCTATTTTCTTTTTCAGAAAGGAAAATGTGCCGATCTCTCCCGATACGAGTTTTTCATAATCGTCATCCGTCCCGGACAAAACGCCCTGATCGTATAACAGCCCGCATATTTCCTTTCCTGAAATCCGATCTTCCAGAATCATCTGCTTCAAGAGCAGTTCTTCGAATTTAATATCATTTGTTATTAAATCCAAAATCATTTCGCTCAAAAAAACATACAATTCGTCCCTCGTCAGGTATTTCTTCCCGGCTTCCGGAAATTCCGCCGCAATCCAGCCCTGGTCGGCCGCATAAAACAGAAATTCTTTGATGCCGGCGCTCTGCCGGTCCGTTAATGTCTTCCCGCTCTGCCCGGCCGCCTCTTCGTACAGAAAACCGCTCTCGAAAATGAGATACCGCAAATATGTCTGCATCTCCTCTGGCAAATTCCTGTAATCCGTCCGCCCGTCCAGCAGGATATCCCCTATGGCCTTTAAAACTTCTTCCCGCTTCTGCTCCAGTTTTTCCAAAAGCTGCTGCTCCAGTCTTGTCAGGCCGGATATGTCCGACGCCGGCAGCCGGATGATCTGATTATCGATTAACGCCATATAAACATCATAAATGGGAATGCGGATATCCGTCGTATCCGCAATGGCCGTTTTATCAAAGGTCTTCGCATCGATTAAATGATCCGCAATAATTTCCGCCAGTTTCTTCTCCAGTATTTCGTATACGGCAATCTGAAGATTCTTATCGATGGAAAGGTACACATCCTTCCCGCTGACCGTTTCCCGCAGAATCCGTTCTTCTCCGATGATTTTTCCCACATTGTTCACCATGATCTGTTTTTCCCCGTCGATTCCCTGCAATTCTTCTTCCAGGTACTGTTCGATGCCGGCTTTCCCCACTACGGAATCGACCGTATAATTTCTGCCGGAATCCGCATAATCTTCCAGCTCTTTGGCCGAAATCCTGCCGGTATAGCCCAGAATCCCGGAAAACGCCTCGCCGCCGGTATAGACTCTTTCCCAGTCCTGATCGATATCGATTCCCGTCAGGGACTGGTTATTTTCCAGAATATAAGCAACCGTTTCTTCCGATACATTCCTGGCCAGAATAACCGGCACATATTTTCTGTACGCATTGGCCGACAGCATATACCGGATTCCCAGAATTGCCAGCATTTCCTCTTTCGTAAATGCTTCCGGCAGACCGTATTCCCGCAGTTCTTCCGCCGAATAAGGCTTTTTTCCTTCCCCATAAAGCGCGAAGTTCCGATCCTGGGCCAGATAGTCGATGATTTCATCCGCACTCATGCGCTTCTGTTCCGACGTCAGATCTTCCGGATCCGCTTTCCCGAAAATATCCGCCAAAAAACGCTGCAGGGCGCTTCCGCTCACGGTATACTCAAATCTGCCGTCCGCTCCCACCGCAATTTTCAGCTCATTATTGACCTGTTCACGCTTTTCTGCCAGTTTCCCAATCACGCGGTATATCATGCTGTTCAGAGAAAGCTGTCGTTCCCGCCCCGAAGAATAATCCCCGTTATCTATCATCGTAACGATAAATACCAGTTCATTATACGCCAGCACCTCTCCGTTACAGTCATAGATATTGCCCCGTGTACTGCCTTCCCGCACCGTGCGCGTTATCTTCAATTCATAATCTTCGGCATATTTCGGCCCGTTCACAATCTGGAGTTCCCACAGGCGGTACACGAGAAACACACAGATCGACACCATAACGGCCTGCAGCATAAACAGACGGACATTCCCTGACATATCTAATCCCTTTCCTCCTCCGCGGACAGTAAATCACCCAATCCCTTCGTCTGCGGAAGATAAGTTTGTTTTATATATTACATTTGTAAGATTTTAAAGTCAAGGATTTTTTCAAAAGTAAAAAGGAACCCCACGGATTCCTTTCTTCCAAAAAATATCTATTATATTAAATCCTGTTTTGACAACATTTGTTACGTTCTTCTACCGCAGTCGGAAATGTTCTCTGAAAAGGTTGTCCGGCAGCATCTTCCTGTACATGGAGCTTATCAAATAACCTATGTTATCATCCATTGCCGTCTTCCCCAGATTCATCACCATCAGCCTGAAATCAACGTCAAATGCCCGGCTTCTCTGGCTTGTCATAAGGACGCCGTTCTTTTCGTAAAAAGAAATTCTCCTGCGGCGCAATCGCTTTTCCGCCTCCGTTTCAGCCGCGTCGTCATCCTCCACTTCAAAAAGCATGCCGCCCCAATTCATATAATCTGCTTTTAACAATTCCAGGGCGATGCTTCCATACCCCTTCCCGCGAACTTCCTCACAGACAGCGAAATAATCCAGCAGCAGCATGTTTGTTTCCTGATCGGTCATCATAAAAGCATAAGCACATAACGAATCGTCCGCTTTTTCATAAAATCCGCAGCATTCATAACATCTGTTATCCATCAATGATTCGATCATGGAAAACGGCTTCCGTTCATCCGGCGGAAAATCCCGGCGGCCGCGTCCGTTGTACACAGCTTCGGCCTCCGCTTTCTGCATCGGCCTACTGTATATATTCTGAGTCGATGACATATCTTTCTCCTGTCTTCTGTACTTCTTCATATAACTGAATCACGGATTTCCCGAATACCGGGTGAATCTTATACGGTACGATCTGCGATAACGGCTCCAGCACAAAATCCCTGTTGTGCATATCGATGTGGGGAATCTGCAGCGTATCCGTATCCAGAATCATATCGTCATAGAAAATAATATCCAAATCCAGCGTTCTTGGTCCCCAATGCTTAACCCGCTGTCTGCCCGACGCGTCTTCAATTTCATGCAGCCGTACCAGCAGTTCTTCCGGTGAATACAAAGTCCTGATCAACAAGGCGCCGTTAAAAAATTCTCCCTGCTCCACATTTCCGTAGGAACGGGAACGTACCAGCTCCGAACTCTTGATGACCTTGCATTTCTCATCGAGATCGATTGCTTCAATGGCATCTTTGATAAACTTGGGGCGGTTGCCCAGATTGGAGCCCGTTGCCAGGCATACATTGTGCCACATGCGGGTAATTTTAACGGAAACCGATTCAAACTCCAGGTCAATCGGCGCTTCCGGTTTCCGGATTTCCAGCGTAATGCCTTCTAGCAGCGGGAAGTGCGATAAAACCGCCTCCGCCGTTCTTTCCGCCAGGGTTTCAATCAGTTTAAAAAGATTCTCACCCACAAACTGGTGGATAAACTGGCATACATCGCCGTAACTCGTCGTCATCTCGCGGTTATCTTCCCTCCCGGCTTTTCCCGTATCCGTATAGAGAACCGCGTTGACATAAAAATTCTGCCCTTTCTCGTTTTCTTCCTGATATACTCCGTGATACGCAAAAACTTTCAGATTCTCAATAATAATCTCGTCCATCTTGTTCCATCCTTCCCGCTATACTCTCTGTTCGTGACACCTGTGTCATATTATTTACTTATAATCGCTTCCGCCATTTTAATTGCCCTGACATTCTCTTTGATATCGTGGACGCGTACAAACATGGCCCCTTTCATCACAGCAATAACAGTTGTTACCAAAGTACCTTCCAGCCGTTCCGATACAGGCAGGTCGAGCGTTATCCCGATCACAGATTTTCTGCTCGTGCCAAGCACAAGCGGATAACCAAAGCTGTGCAGAATTTCCAGTTTATTTATGATTTCCAGATTGTTCTCATAGGTCTTGCCAAAGCCAACGCCCGGATCTAACAGGATCTTTTCGTCCGCAATCCCTGAAAGGCGGGCCGTCTGCACGCTCTCCGCCAGATCTTCCAGCACGTTCTGCATATAATCCGTATAATCAGGCTCCTTGCGGTTATGCATCAGAATGCAGGAAATACCGGCATCCGCCACAATTTTTGCAAGATTTCCGTCATATTTGAATCCCCATACGTCATTGATCAGATCCACGCCGGCCGCAATGCCCGCGCTGGCCACCCTGCTCTTACAGGTGTCCAGAGAAATCGGAATATCAAATCTGGCCTTAACCTGTTCGATCACGGGCACGACACGGTTCAGCTCCTCCTCCTCAGATACCATCGTATGGCCGGGCCTCGTGGATTCCCCGCCGATATCCAGAATATCCATTCCTTCTCCGATCATTTCTTCCACATGATAAAGAGCCGCATCCAGTTGATTGAACTTACCGCCGTCCGAAAAAGAATCGGGCGTCACATTCAGGATTCCCATAACATATGTTTTTCCTTTTGATGCAAATTCTTTCGACCCTATTTTCATCTTCTATCAATCTCCTTTCTCCCTATTTGGAATATTTTATTTATTAAATCTGGATTTACCTTTATTACCATTCCCGTATCATCCGGAAAAAGGTGTCCTGCAGACGATGGTCTTCTTCAAAGCATCCCCGTTTGGAAACCGTCACCGTCCTGCTTCCCGGCTTTTTTACGCCGCGCATCGTCATGCACATATGCTCCGCTTCCACCATTACCATAACACCCTGCGGCTTTAAATACCGCATAACGGCTTCCGCGATCTGCCCCGTCATCTGTTCCTGAATCTGCGGCCTTCTGGCATAGACTTCCACAGTCCGCGCCAGTTTGCTCAGCCCTGCCACCCTGCCGTCCGGTATATAGGCGATATGCGCCTTTCCGTAGAAAGGCAGAAGGTGGTGTTCACAGACGGAATAAAACACAATATCCTTTTCCACTACCATTTCATTCTTTTCTATAACAAACGTTTTGGAAAGATGTTCGGAAACATCCTCTTCCATCCCCGCAAAAATTTCCGTACACATGCGGGCTATCCTGTCAGGCGTTTCGGCAAGTCCCTCCCTGTCAGGCACATCTCCGATGCCTTCCAGAAACAGCTTTACCGCTTCCCTGATTTTATTCTGATCTACCATGAAAGTCTCTCCTGATCGCGTCTCTATGTTCTATAATATTCATCATCTCACCGAGAAACGAGAGGGAACCAAATACAATAACAACTGTATTTCTATCTCCGCCTGCCAGCAGACAGGCCATTTCCACAGCCTCCTGAAGACTGTCTGCCACCGTCACTCCCGAATGATATTCCCTTGCCGCCTTTGCCAGCTCATAACCGCCGAGCGCCCTCGGATTGTGAGGCGGCGTTACCGTAATGATCTGCTCCGCATAAGGAGCCGTTATCCTTATAATCTTATCATACTCCTTATCCGCCAAAATTCCCATAATATAAATGATTTTTTTATGAGAAAAATAGTATTCGACGGACTGCGCCAGCATCTTTGCCCCATCCTCGTTATGCGCGCCATCCAGGACAAACAGCGGATTTTTACCCATTATGCTGAATCTTCCGGGCCATTTGGCCGCAGAAAGTCCTTCCCGCAGCGCCCGCTCCGGAATAACAAATCCCGCCGCTTCAAGCGCCTCCGAAACCTCCACCGCCAGAACCGCATTGGCTATCTGGTGCCGTCCGGCCAGCGTAATTTCCAGATCTTTATGCCCGCCGTAAGTAAAACGCTGTTTTGACAGCCCGTATTTCACATATTTCGCATCGTTCCCGTCGGCAATCCGCAGCGGGCATCCCTTCTTCTCCGCTTCCCGGCGGATCGTCTCCATTACTTCTTCTTTCTGCCCGCAGGATATGACCGTACAGTTTTCTTTGATGATTCCGGCTTTCTGCCGTGCAATTTCCTCGAGGGAACCGCCCAGCGCTTCCATATGGTCCATGCTGACGGACGCGAATACCGCACAGATCGTCGTTTTAATCAGGTTGGTGGCATCTTCCAGCCCTCCCATACCGCATTCCAGCACGACGATATCACATTTTTTATCCAGAAAATACAAAAAGGCAAGCGCCGTATCCGCTTCAAACTGGGTCGGATGCGGCAGGCCCTCCGCTTCCATCCGCTCCGCCGCTTCCTTCACCTGTTCCAGATATCCGCCGAACTGATTTTTCGGAATCATTCTTCCGTTGATCTGAAAACGCTCCCGATAATCGGAGAGCGCAGGCGTCAGATACCGGCCAACCTTATATCCGGCCTCCTGCAGTATCGTCGAAACATAAGCGAGCACGGAGCCCTTTCCGTTGGTTCCCGCAATATGTACGAACCGGAGCCGGTCCTGTGGATTCTGAAGCCGCGCGCATAGCTCCCGGATACTCGAAAGTCCGGGAACACATCCGTAACGTTTCAGGCCGTCCACATATTCCATTGCTTCTTTATAATTCATTGCTCACCCATCCGTCCGTTCTGCCAGACATTCGTTTCTTAAAATATCTGCTGTTATTGATGTATATTCCCATAAAATCCGGCAACCCTCATTCTATGAAAAACTTTCTTCACAACTTCATTCACTGTGGACTGCTCGGCTGGTGCCTGGAAATCCTGTTCACCGCTTTTCACTCTTTCCGCAGAAGGGACTTTAAGTTATCCGGCATCACTTCGATCTGGATGTTCCCCATCTATGGAATGGCAACATTTTTAGCCCCTGTATGCCGTCTGCTGAAAAATAAAAACTTCATATTCCGCGGTTTTGTCTATACCGGCATCATCTTCCTGGGAGAATTTACCTCCGGCATCCTGCTGCGCAAAAAGGGGCTCTGTCCCTGGAATTATGAGAAATCCAGATGGAACGTCGGTCAGGTCATCCGCCTCGACTACGCACCCTGCTGGTTTCTTTCAGGATTGTTATTCGAAAGGCTGCTTCGGGAAAGCGACAGACTGTCGGGAAGGTCTTAGTCGTCCGGATCGTCCAAATCCGCCGCGCCGGAACCGATATCCAGCGTATTTAAGGTACGGCGCTTTCTTCTCGCCTCTTCCGATTCCTTTAAAATGTAATCTTTGATCTCTTTCGCATTTTTAATATGCTCCAGAAGCAGTTTCGGATGCGTCGTATCTCCCGTATAGCAGACTACCGTTCCGAGCCCGAAGATTCTTTCCCCGAGGCTCGCCTCCAGCTCCACGTCCTGCACTTTATACATATAACAGTCATTTTCATGTGTATGAAGCAGACCGCTGTTAATCGTAATCACATCGTCTTCTACCGTATACTTCGTAAATGTGAATGGAAGCCCGAAAAACAGCCACCTTTTTCTTTCCTGATATGCCATGTATCTTTCCGCCTTTCTTACCCGTTCTGTTAGTTACTCATGTAATAATATAGCATATCCGCAGACATTCCACAACTTAAATACATCCCGCAAGTTAAATCAATTTTGCATTGCAACGCCCGCCTCTTTATGGTATGATATACAAAATATTGTGAAACGTATCAGACAGATCGCAACAATCAGTATATCCCGGCCGGATTGCAGGCCAGGCAGAAAGGGAGGTTTTTTATGACAGCACAGGAATGTATCAAAGAACGCAGAAGCATCCGTCAGTTCAAAGAAGAGAAAATTGACCACGCACTGTTATCCGAGATTATCGAAACCGCTTCTTACGCGCCAAGCTGGAAGAATACGCAGATTGCCCGCTATATCGCAATCGAAGGAGCGCTGAAAGACCGGATTGCCGCGGAAGGCACCACTTCTTTTCCCAACAACGGTAAAATCATTGAAAACGCTCCAATGTTAATTGCCGTCACCGTCATAAAAAACCGGTGCGGATACGAACGGGACGGTTCTTTTACCACTCCCCGGAAAGATACCTGGCAGATGTTCGATGCCGGCATCGCATCCCAGACCTTTTGTCTGGCCGCTTATGAAAAAGGCATCGGTTCCGTTATTTTGGGTATTTTTGATCAGGATAAAATCGAAGCCCTTCTTCAGATTCCGGAAGACCGTGAACTTGTCGCTCTGATTCCCGTCGGTTACGCTGCGGAGGCTCCTGCTGCTCCGAGAAGAAAACCGGTGGATGATCTGTTATCTTTTATATCGTAAAAGTAAAAAATAGAAGGGATATCCTCTCTTCTATTTTTTTAACGTTTCACCGGCCGCCCCGCATTTTTCAGGCGGCTGTGGCAATCATGTAACTGAAAGGAGTACCATGCCAATGAGACATCTTATGAATCCACTTGATTTTACGGTAGAGGAACTGGATTCCCTCTTCGACCTTGCAAACGATATTGAAAAATATCCCGCAAAGTACGCCCATGCCTGTGAAGGCAAAAAGCTGGCAACCTGCTTCTATGAACCGAGCACCCGCACGAGGCTCAGTTTTGAGTCCGCCATGCTCAGTCTGGGAGGCCAGGTTCTGGGCTTTTCGGACGCCGGTTCTTCTTCGGCTTCCAAAGGCGAAAGCGTTTCCGATACAATCCGGGTTATTTCCTGTTTTGCCGATATCTGCGCCATGCGCCATCCCAAAGAAGGCGCTCCAATGGTGGCTGCGGACAAGTCCTCCATTCCGGTTATCAATGCCGGAGACGGCGGACACCAGCACCCGACGCAGACTTTGACGGACCTGCTGACGATTCGTTCCATGAAAGGACGCCTGGGTCATTTCACGATCGGCCTCTGCGGCGACTTAAAATTCGGCCGCACCGTACATTCCTTAATCAACGCGCTCGTCCGCTACCCGGATATCCACTTTGTTTTCATCTCTCCGCCGGAATTAAAGGTTCCGGACTATATTACGGACATGCTGACCGAAAAAGGCATCTCCTATGAAGAAGTCATCCGCCTGGAAACATGTATGCCCGACCTGGACCTGCTCTATATGACAAGGGTGCAGCGGGAACGTTTTTTCAACGAAGAAGATTATGTGAGACTGAAAGACTTTTATATCTTAAACAAAGCCAAAATGGCTCCCGCCAAAAAGGACATGCTCGTGCTGCATCCGCTTCCGCGCGTAAACGAAATTTCCGTCGAAGTGGACGATGATCCGCGGGCCGTCTATTTTAAGCAGGTGCAGTACGGTGTTTATGTAAGGATGGCGCTGATTCTTACGCTTCTCGATATCGATATTGAAACGATGGAATCGCAGCATGGAAAGGAGTAATCATTATGTTAAACGTGGGAAAAATTGAAGAAGGCTTCGTTCTCGACCACATCGAAGCCGGAAAAAGCCTCTCTATCTATCATCATCTGCAGCTGGATAAACTGGACTGCATGGTAGCGATCATCAAAAACGCACGCAGCAATAAGATGGGCAAAAAAGATATTCTCAAGGTGGAATGCGATATCAACACGCTGGATCTGGATGTTCTCGCCTTCATCGACCATAACATCACCATCAACGTCATCAAGGACGGAAAACTCGTAGATAAAAAAGAACTGACCCTGCCAAAGGAAATCAAAAACATCATCAAGTGCAAAAATCCCAGATGTATTACCTCCATCGAGCAGGAGCTTCCCCACATCTTCGTCCTCACCGATGAAGAAAACGAAATCTACCGCTGTAAATATTGCGAAGAGAAATATAACGGCCATTTTTAATCGGTTCTGTAAAGCCGGTTCCGCGACAGAATCGCCCTGCGGGTGATTCTGTCAGGTCAGACGGCTTCACGCGGCTCGCGGCTCAGGCCGCCTGCACCGATCTCAATGCTTTCCCTCCCGATACTTTCCGCCCTATGTCTGTTTGTACATACTGACCTCTATTTTCCGGAGTTCTTCCGCAAATCCTTTTAATATCGCCCGTTTTTCGTCGGACACTTCCTGATTTTTTCCGTTTTTATAGCAGATTCTGTGTTCCATACTCGCCCAGAAATCCATTGAAATCGTCCGAATCTGGACTTCCACCGGATAATACTGCGTCTCTTCCAGCGTGTACACCGGAACGCCTACCACAATATGATAGCTCTTATAACCGTTTTCCTTCGGATTCTGCACATAGTCCCGTTCCCTGATCACCAGAATGCCTGTCTGCTTTCGAATAGCCGATACGACGCTGTAAATATCATCTTCAAAATAGCAGATTACCCGGATTCCCGCAATATCGGTCAGCTCATCCCGCGCCACGGTCGCGGATACCTGCAGATTTTTCTTCTCCAGCTTCTTCATAATGCTGGGTTTGCTTTTGATTCGCTGTTGGATATTATGTATTGGATACTCCCGGCTCCTGCTCCGATACTCCGCATTCAGGCTGTCCAGCCGTATCTGAATAATTGTCAGCGCCTCTTCATATGGTTTGATCAGGTTGTCATATTCTTCCTGTGAAATTCCTGTCTTTTCTTCTTCCAATTTTGTTACCCCGTTTCATCACATTTGTCTGTTTCAAGATACCTTAAATTGCTTCCCTTTGTCAATCATTTCCATACATATTTAAGATTTTTCACATTTTTTTCATAGAAACAGCCATTTTCTTTTTAAAATGTATCTGATAAAATACAATTTTTTTTGAAATTATTATAGACATTCTCTGATAATTTGGTATTATATAAATAGAAACAGTAATGATTACTATTTTTATTATAACATAACAGGAGGGATTTTGTATGGCACAGAACACAGCACAGGTAGACAATTTAGTTTCTTTATTGGATGGATACGCAACAAAGGGCGGTCATCATCTGAACGTAAACGTATTAAACCGCGATATGCTTCTCGATGCGCAGAAACATCCGGAGAATTATCCGCAGCTGACAATCCGCGTTTCCGGCTATGCGGTTAATTTCATCAAACTGACACCGGAACAGCAGGCAGACGTTATCAGCCGTACTTTCCATGAAAGCATCTAACCTTTTTTACAAAGGATAGAGATACCCCATTAAGAACCGGTCCATGCGGCCGGTTCTTTTTCTGACAGAACGGCAAAAGGCCGCCGCACGGTATGGAAAACAGTCCATCCGCATGGCGGCTTTTCATTTTTCTCTTATATGTCTGTATGCCGTTACTTCATTTTACAGCTTACGGCCATCGCGCTTAAACCTGCGCCACATCCTTCATGGAAAAGCTGATGCGGCCCATCTTGTCTTTGCCGAGGCAGACAACGGTCACCTTATCGCCGAGGGTCAGGACATCTTCCACATGGTTGATACGCTCACGCGCAATCTTGGAAATGTGAACCATGCCTTCTTTGCCCGGTGCAAACTCGATGAATGCACCAAACTCTTTGATGCTGACAACGGTACCCTTGAAAATCTGTCCTTCTTCGAAATCCGTTACGATGATCTTGACCATCTCCACGGCCTTGTCCATCATCTCTTTGTCGGTACCGCATACGGATACCTGGCCGTCATCCGTTATATCGATTTTAACGCCTGTGCGGGCAATGATCTCATTGATCGTCTTACCTCTCTGTCCTACCACGTCGCCGATCTTCTCCGGATCGATCTGAACGGATATGATCTTAGGCGCATATTGTCCGACTTCTTTTCTCGGCTCCGCAATCGCAGGAACCATGCAGTCCGACATGATGAACTCTCTCGCTTCGCGGCATCTCGCAATCGCGCCTTCCACGATAGGTCTTGTCAGGCCATGAATCTTAATATCCATCTGAATTGCAGTGATTCCGTCATGCGTACCCGTTACCTTAAAGTCCATATCCCCGAAGAAATCTTCCAGTCCCTGAATATCGGTAAGCAGTACGAAATCGTCGTCCGTATCTCCTGTCACGAGGCCGCATGAAATACCCGCCACCATCTTCTTAATCGGCACGCCAGCCGCCATCAGAGACATACAGGACGCACAGGTGGAAGCCATCGAAGTAGAACCGTTGGACTCAAATGTCTCGGATACGGTACGGATTGCATACGGAAATTCCTCTTCGGAAGGAAGTACCGGAATCAGCGCACGCTCTGCAAGCGCACCATGCCCGATCTCTCTTCTTCCCGGTCCGCGGCTTACTTTTGTCTCGCCTACGGAATAAGACGGGAAATTATAGTGGTGCATATATCTTTTAGCCGTTACGTTTTCATCCAGCCCGTCCACCCGCTGTACTTCGGACAGGGGAGCCAGCGTACATACGTTGCAGATCTGTGTCTGTCCGCGGGTAAACATCGCGGAGCCGTGCACTCTCGGAATGATATCGACTTCCGCCGCCAGCGGACGAATCTGTGTCAGTTCACGGCCGTCGGGACGTTTATGGTCTTTCAGAATCATCTTGCGCACGGTCTTCTTCTGATACTGGTAAACCGCTTCACCGAGAACAGCCAGATAATCCTCGTTTTCCGCAAAAGCCTCTTCCAGCTTTTCGGTGATGTTTCTGATATTTTCTTCACGAACCTGCTTTTCATCCGTAAATACTGCCGTTTCCATTTCTTCCGGCGTCACGATTTTCTTCATCTCTTCGAACATTTCTTCCGGAATCGCACAGCTTTCATACGTATGTTTCGGTCTGCCGACTTCCGCAACGATCTGATTGATGAACGCGATAATCGTCTGGTTAATCTCATGAGCCTTATAAATCGCCTCGATGATCCGCGCTTCCGGAACCTCATTTGCACCGGCTTCGATCATCATAACCTTCTCGGCCGTGGATGCAACGGTCATTTTCAGATCACCCTTGTCCCACTGTTCCTGAGACGGATTGACGATAAATTCTCCATCCACCATACCCATCTGCGTCATCGCACAGGGGCCGTCGAAAGGAATATCGGAAATGCACGTAGCGATCGCCGTGCCGAGCATCGCTACAAGTTCCGGGCGGCATGCCGGGTCAACGCTCATAACCATATTGTTCAGCGTAACATCGTTTCTGTAATCTTTCGGAAACAGCGGCCGCATCGGTCTGTCGATGACACGGCTTGTCAGAACGGCATTCTCGGATGCCTTGCCTTCTCTCTTATTAAATCCGCCCGGAATTTTACCTACCGCATACAGTTTTTCTTCATATTCCACGCTGCACGGGAAAAAGTCAATTCCTTCTCTCGGTTTCTCCGAAGCCGTTGCCGTCGATAATACGGTCGTTTCGCCGTACTGCATGAATGCGCATCCGTTCGCCTGTTTGCCGACTCTTCCGATATCGACGCGAAGGGTACGGCCCGCAAGTTCCATTGTGTAACTCTTATACATAGCCATCTCTCCTTATAAATAATAATATATTTCAGGCAGAAGAGGCCGAAACTACAGATATATCCATAACCTGTCCCCTTTCGTTACGGACATGTCTGTGGTCTCGGAAAATTCTTCCGCCCGGTGTCACATTGTCAGCAGAAAAAAAGGAAAGGCGGAAAAGCTGGTACTTCTCCAGCCTTATCCCCGCCTTCTCGTTTTCTTTTACTTTCTGAGTCCCAGTCTTTCGATCAGAGAACGATATCTCTCGATATCCTTATCTTTCAGATACGCGAGCAGACCCCTTCTCTGGCCTACCATTTTCAGAAGCCCTCTTCTGGAATGATGGTCTTTCGGATTAGCCTTTAAATGCTCTGTCAGCTCCTGAATCCTTGCCGTCAGAACCGCTACCTGAACTTCCGGTGAACCCGTATCGCCTTCCGTTCTCGCATACTCTTTGATAATTGCAGTTTTCTTTTCTTTGGAAATCATAGTTTCTCCTTTCTTTTCAGGCAGCCTGTCTGCCTGTAAACACCGTATGCCAGGAGTGGGTTGGAGTCATCCCTGCTCTGAGCATCGGCTGAAATTCATACTTGATTATTTTACCATATACCGTTTTACTTGGCAAGCTATAAATTATCCGAATTTTCCCCTTTGCCGCTTTTTTCCCTTCTGTCGGGATTTTCACCGTGAAATCGGGTTTTCCGCAAATTATCTCTGCTTTAAACGCTTTGAACATCCGGCCTAAACCTGCAGTATCCGCACGACTGTGAGCGGCGTCCTGTACGTCGCATTGGAAATACGGATTCCCGTTTTCGGGCTGCTGGCATGGATTACCTGGCCGCCGCCGATATAAATCGCCACATGGTTGATCGTCTTTCCTTTTCCGTAAAAAATCAGGTCGCCCGGCTGTGCTTCCGCAAGCGTGATCTTCGTTCCGCAGTTCGCCTGTGCCCTGGAGGAATGCGGCAGGCTGATGCCGTATTTTTTATAAATGCTCAGTACGAAACCGGAACAGTCCGCTCCTTTTGTCAGGCTGGTACCGCCCCATACATAAGGATTCCCAAGAAATTCTTTCGCATACTGGCACAGATCGACTCTCACATCGGACACGCCCTGTCCGTATAAAAGCTCGGTCATCGTAATTGCCGTATTCAGTCTGGCATCTACCTGTACATAATCCGCGGACACAAAAACTTCCTCATCATCCAGATAAACTCTGACCCAGTCGCCTTCCGAAGCCGCCACTTCCAGCTGCTCGCCGTTCGGAACCATCGTAATGACTTCCGAATCCGTATTCGCTTCGGCGCGTACTTTCAGGGAGTCCGTCGTCACCGTCGCGATCGTCGTGACAAGTTCTTCTGCTCTGTATTTGGCCTGTATCCCTGTCAGCAGGTATTCGCAGCTGACATAGCCTTCGACTTTTCCGGATTTGATATGCGCCCATGTGCCGTCGGAATCGATGACTTCACAGGCGGCATCTTTGGGCAGCTTGCCCACCAGTTTCCCATCCTCTCCCGGTATTGCCCGGATATTCAGGTTATTGTCCACATTGGCAATACCCAGATTGGTATAACCCCAGTTCGCATTTCTGGCGTCTTCAAAAGCCTGTGCGTATTCTTCTCTCGTGCTTCCGGACTCCGTGACGGCGGCAACGCCTACCGGATCGCCGAGTACGTCCCTGATGCTTGTCCCGTTCTCCTTTGCCGCTTCCTGTCCCATATCAGCCGGTATGCCGGCATTTTCCATTCCTTTTGATTCCGTATGATTTATGCCGCTGGCATCGGCCATATCAATGCCTGTTCCGAGCAGATCAACGCCTGCCGACATCTCATCGAGCACGGACTTCACCGAATCCTGGCCGTCCGCCTCTGCTCCCTGGACACTGACAGGTGTTTTTGCTTCCGTTTCCCGGCCCGCGGACACTTTCTTCCCTTCCTGACTGTCTGCGGACAGCCGCTCTCCTTCCGTCTCTGCCTCCTGATTTTCTTCCTGTACTTCGACTGTTACGGGTATTTCTTTCTGTTCCGCTGCGGAAACCTGAAGCGGCTGACACAACATGGCCCAGACCAAAAGACAACATAGCTCTTTACGTTTCACTTTTCACAACCTCACTTACAGTATAGTTTATCTCAACTTTATTTCTTATTTGTTACGTAATTGTTACATTTTCAAATTTATTATAACAATTTCATTTCAGGCTGTCAATATCTGTGAAACTGATTCATCGCAAAAAACGCTGCCAATACTTCCCTGTACAATAGAAAAACTCCCGCATGTGCGGGAGTTAAAAGCATTCCGTTATGTATCGGCCGCCGCCGTTGCAAATGCAATATTCGTCGCGTGGTCCGCAACCCTTTCCAGCCCGGAAATAATATCGGAGAACAGGACTCCCGCTTCCGGCGTGCATTCATTATTGGTCAGGCGTTCCAGATGTTTCTTCTGCAGTTCTTTCTCTTTTTCATCGATGGCCTCTTCCAGATGGTTAATATCTTCTTCATGCTCTTCGGAACTCTTAACGAACATTTCCAGTGAGAATCGAAGCAGCGTATTGACCATATCCAGCATAATTCCCATCTCCGACTGCGCATCTTTGCTGAACGAGACGCCCGTATCGCTCCTCCGCTTTGCGGCATCCGCTATATTTTCGGCGTGATCACCGATTCTTTCGATATCGTTGACGACATGGAACAGGGCCCCGATGCTCTTCAAATCCTCGATCGGCAGGGTCGTCTGGTTGATCTTTACCAGATAATCCGTAATGGCATGGCTCAGGAAGTCAATATTTTCTTCCACATCATAAACTTCCGCGATTTCTTCTTCATCCAATGTAATCAGCGCATTCATGGCCCGGTTGAGATTCTCGCTGGCGAGAGACGCCATACGGTCCAGCTCCTTAATTACTTCCACAATAGCCGTTGCCGGGTTGAAGACCACCTTTTCACCGATATATTTCAACTGATGGCTGTCGCGGTAACCGATCTTTTTGTCGCTGCCCGGCACGAGCACATAGGTCAGTTTCACGATCGCACCGATAAACGGCGCCATGACAACCACCTGGAACAGCTTGATCGCGATATGCGCATAGGCCACTACCCGGCCCGCATCCTGATGCGCGGCGTTCGACAGAACCGCCACCACCTGATGAACGCCGACCAGAAAGAGAATGTATACGATTACCGTTCCGATCACATTAAAGATCAAATGAATGGACGCGGCTCTCTTGGCATCCTTTTTACCGGTTAAAGAGGCCAGAAGCGCGGACGTGCAGGCGCCGATATTGCATCCGAGAATGATGAACATGCACATATCCAGGCCGAGCAGCCCCTGATTTGCCATCAGAACCATGATACTGACCGTAACAGACGAACTCTGAATGATGGCGGTCAGCACCGCTCCGAGCAGTACCGCCAGCACCGGCTGCTGCAGAGACGCAAACATATGTATTACCGCCGGGGAATCCTTCATACCCGACATCGCGCCCGACATGGTGCTCAGGCCCATAAATAAAATACCAAATCCAATAATAATTTCTCCGAATTTCGTTATCTTCTGTTTCTTGCAGAACATAACGACAATCACGCCGAGCAATAAAATAACAGGGGCTATTTTTTCGAGTTTGAAAGAAACAAGCAAAGACGTTACGGTCGTACCGATATTCGCTCCGAAGATAACACCTGCCGCCTGGTACAGATTCATCAGCCCTGAATTAACAAAGCTCACTACCATGACCGTGCAGGCCGATGATGATTGAATGATCGCCGTAAATACGGCGCCCACCAGAATACCCGTAAAACGATTTGTCGTAAGCTGCTCCAAAATCTGTCTCAATTTGGCGCCGGCCACCTTCTCAATGCTTTCACTCATGACCCGCATGCCAAAAAGAAAAAGCCCAAGACCGCCCGCCATCGAAAGAATGATTTCCAGATTCATGTCCCGCCCTTATCCTTCCTTTGTACTTTCCCCTGATTATCCATACTCTTTTATTCTAAAATAAATCGCAATCTATGACAAGCCTAATTTTGGAAAACTAATTTTGGAAAACATATGCTTCCGAAAACACATGCTTCAATAACCATGATAAACCGCTCCTTCCGCAATATCTTTCCGCATCTGTTTTTTCAGCGCTTCCACCCCGTCAAACTTCATTTCGTCTCTTTTGTGTTCCAGCAGTTCCACAACGATTTCCTTACCGTAAATCTCTTCCGTGAAATCATACAGGTATGTCTCCACGCCAATCGTCCGTTCCTCGCTCACGGTGGGCTTGTATCCTATATTGGTAACGGCCGCATAGCGTACTCCCCGAAACCACACGTCAGAATAGTAAACGCCGTTCGGCGGAAGCAGCTTCTCACGGGAAGGAAGCAGATTTACGGTCGGCATTCCAAGACGCCGTCCCAGCTGTTTTCCATGCGTCACCTCACCGCACACGAAATAAGGGGCACCCAGCAGCGCCGCCGCTTTCTTCATGTCGCCTTTTCCGACCGATTCCCTGATCAGGGTTGAACTGACTTCTTCCCCATTCACGCTGACTTTCTCAATAATTTCTACCTGATATCCGCATTCTGCCGCCAGCTCCCGCAGAAGCCCGGCATCGCCTGCCCCCTTATTCCCGAAAGAAATATCGGTTCCCGCGATAATAACCGCCGCCTTCAGCTTATGCACCAGATATTCCCGCACAAAACGTACCGGCTCGGTTGACGCCGTTTCCCTGTTCAGCGGAAACTCTATCAGAATGTCGATTCCCATTTTTTCAAACGCCGACAGTTTTTCCTCCCGGCTCATCAGTCCCTGTATTTCTTTTCCCGAAAAAAAAGCCTCCGGCGCCGGGTCGAATGTAAAAATGACAGCCAAAAGCCCTTTCTCCTTCTGTGCCAGCACCCGCTCAAACAGTTTTCGATGTCCCAGATGCATCCCGTCAAATTTCCCGATCGTGACCGCACTCGGCTTTGGCAGGGAAAAGTCTGTCGTTCCTTGTATGATCTGCATATTACCCCCATCCGTCTGCCTGGGCAGACACTCAAATTATGCGCTGGCATAAGGGCAGCACACATGCTTATCGTATGAACATTTTTACCGGAAAAAGAGTATCCGTCCGCTCTTCATAACGGTAAATGCCGAAAAAAAGCCCCTGATCGTCATAAACACGAATCTGTCCTCCGTCGCCGGTACGCTTACAGTCCTCCGTCATTTCGGCCGCAAGACAGTTCCCGTTCTCCAGCAGCTTTCTGTACTTCTGCCGTACCTTTGCACACGCCAGATCGGGAAACACCGCATCCGGCGGCACAATATGTTCTTCCAGTCCGCCGTCCGTGCGCAGCGTTTCTACGTCGGATAATGTCAGCGCGTTTTCTATCCGGAATTTTCCCACCCTCGTTCTTTGCAGGAATTCCATTGCCGCACCGCAGCCCGCTTTTTTACCGATATCGTCACAAAGCGTCCTGATATAGGTTCCCTTTGAACATACGATCCGCATCTTCATGGCCGGCAGTTCCGTTTTCAGTATTTCCAGCTCTTCTATCCGGACGGTCCGCGCTTTCCGCTCCACTTCCCGTCCTTCCCTCGCCAGTTCATAAAGCTTTCGTCCGTTTACTTTCAGTGCGGAATACATGGGCGGTATCTGCTCATATGTGCCCAAAAAACCGGCTGCGATCTCCGCAGCCTGCTTATCCGTAATGGTTACTTCCTGCCTGTCGAGCACTGTTCCCGATAAATCCTGCGTATCCGTTGTTACGCCAAACCTGAGCAGGGCGACGTATTCTTTGTTTTCATCCGTCAGCATATCGCAGAGTTTTGTTCCCACGCCGAGACAGACCGGAAGCACGCCCGTTGCGTCCGGATCGAGCGTTCCCGTATGGCCGATTTTTTTCTGTCCCAGAATCCCGCGCAGTTTCGCAACAACATCATGAGACGTATAACCGGCTTCCTTATATATATTGATAATTCCGTGATACATCCTGCTAAATCCTGCCTTCTCTGTCTTTCAGCTGTTCCTCAATATGTACGGACAGGTTATTGATCGTATCGTAATAAGTTCCCTTCATATTACAGCCTGCCGCTCTCACATGTCCGCCGCCGCCGAATTTCACGGCGATTTCGGCAACGTCCACATTTCCGTTGGAGCGCATGCTCACCTTATATTCCATCGGCGCCGTTTCATACATGAAAATCGCGCATTCCACGCCCTTTACAATGCGGAGCTGGTTGACAATGCCGTCCAGATCTTTCGGTTCCGCCTGATAAAACTTCATCGTTTTTCTGTCGATCATGCTGACAATACATCTGCCCTCCAGAAAACGGATGCTTTCCAGCACCGCTCTTCCCATGATCTGATTCTGAATATACGTCTTTTCATAGAAAGTTTCGTCGATCAGCTTCGGAAAATCGAAACCGAAAGAAATCAGGTCTGCCGCTATCCGCATCGTTCGAGGAGACGTATTGGAATATTTGAAAACACCCGTATCATGAATGATGCCGATATAAAGTGTCTTCGCGATTTCTTCATCGATCTGCTCCGTTTCAAACAACTCATACAGCAGTTCACAGGTCGAACTTTTTTCCGGTTCTATAATATTGAGATCCCCGCAGCCCATATTGCTGATATGATGGTCGATGTTGATTCTTCTGCCGGCATTTTCGAATAACGCTTCCACAGGCCCAAGCCGCTCGGCATTACAGTCCAGCGCCAGAAAAACTTCGTATTTCTTATCCGGTCTGACTTCTTTTTCAAAATCCGATTTAATAACGTCAATTTCCGGAATGCAGCGGAAAATATCCGCCGGCCGTTCCAGATAAACATCAATCTGCGCTTCCGGCAGTTCTTTTTTCAGATAAAGATATAATCCCATAACGGAACCGACACAATCCCCGTCCGGTCGGATATGGCCGCCGATTCCAATGGTCTTTGCGTCTTTAACTTCCTCGATGATCTTCATAAAAACCCCCATCCTTATTCACTCCCTGCACTTCGTCGATCAGCTTCGACATATTCACCCCGTATGCGATGGACTGATCCATAATAAACCGTAACTGCGGCGTATTGCGCAGATTCATTTTCCGCGCCAGCTGGTTTCTGATAAATCCTTCCGCACTGTTCAACCCGGCAAGCGTATCCGTCTGCGCCTGCCCGTCTCCGAGCACGCTGATCCATACCTTGCAGGTTTTCAAATCCGGCGCAACTTCCACCGCAACGACGGACGTCACTTCCCCGATCCGGGGATCCTTCAGTTCTCCCCGGATGATCTCCGCCAGCACCCGCTGTACCTCGCCATTGATACGGGTATTTTTAATACTGTTCTTACGCATATATTTCCCCTTCCGCTTATTTTCACAGCTTTTTCAGCTTCTTTAAGTCCTGGGTACCTCAACCATGATATAAGCTTCAACGATATCAAGCTCCTGCATCTTGTCAAATCCCTCAAAAACAAGACCGCATTCGAAGCCTGCCTTTACTTCTTTCACGTCATCTTTAAACCGCTTCAGAGAAGCAAGTTTTCCTTCGTATATCTGTTCGCCTTCTCTTGAAATCCGAATCATGCAGTTTCTCTGAAATTCGCCGTCCAGCACATAAGAACCCGCAATGTTACCGATCGCAGATGCCTTAAAGATCTGACGCACTTCCGCATGGCCGATGACTTTCTCTTCGAAGACAGGATCCAGCATTCCCTTCATTGCCGCTTCAATATCTTCGATCGCCTGATAAATAACCTTATAAAGCCTTACGTCCACGCCTTCACGTTCCGCAATCGCTTTGGCCGTCGCATCCGGTCTGACATTGAAACCGATGATAATCGCGGATGATGCGGAAGCGAGCGTAACATCGGACTCGGTAATCGCACCGACGCCGCCATGAATACATTTCACGACAATCTCTTCGTTGGTGAGCTTCATCAGGCTCTGTTTTACGGCTTCCACGCTGCCCTGTACATCCGCTTTGACAATCAGGTTCAGTTCTTTCAGATTGCCTTCCTGAATCTGGCTGAACAGATCATCGAGCGACATTCTTGTCTTAGTATCTGCAAGCATCTCTTCTTTATGCTGCGCCATATAGGTATCCGCATAAGATTTTGCGGATTTATCATTTTCGTGGACAATAAATACCTCTCCCGCGCTCGGCACATCGGAAAGACCGAGGATCTCGACCGGCATGGAGGGCGCCGCCTCTTTTACCCGTCTTCCCTTATCGTCGATCATGGCGCGGACTTTACCGTGGCTTGCGCCGGCGGAAATAAAGTCGCCGATATGCAGCGTACCTTTCTGTACGAGCACGGTTGCCACAGGTCCGCGGCCCTTATCCAATTCCGCTTCGATAACAAGACCTCTCGCTCTCCTGTTCGGGTTGGCTTTCAGCTCCAGTATCTCGGCCGTCAGCAAAATCGTCTCCAGCAGATTTTCAATACCTTCACCCGATTTGGCAGAAACGGGAACAAACTCCGTGGATCCGCCCCAGTCTACCGGAATCAGTTCGTATTCCGTCATCTCCTGTTTTACTCTGTCGATGTTCGCGTTCGGTTTATCAATTTTGTTTACCGCAACAATAATTTCAATCCCCGCTGCTTTCGCGTGGTTGATCGCTTCCACGGTCTGCGGCATAACGCCGTCGTCCGCCGCAACGACCAAAACGGCAATATCCGTCGAATTGGCGCCGCGCATTCTCATCGCGGTAAACGCCTCATGGCCCGGCGTATCGAGGAACGTAATTTTCTGTTCTTTGACCCGTACCGTATAGGCGCCGATCGCCTGTGTAATGCCGCCCGCTTCCTTATCCGTCACGTTCGTCTTCCGGATTGCATCGAGTAAGGACGTCTTGCCGTGGTCAACATGACCCATAACGCAGATAACCGGAGGTCTTGCAGTCATCTTGCTTTCGTCCTCTTCTTCCTCTTTGAGAAGCTCCTCGATTACATCCACTTTTACTTCTCTTTCACAGATAATTTCATATTCGATCGCAATGTTCTCCGCATCTTCAAAGGAAATTTCGGAGTTTACCGTTACAATCTGACCCTGTAAGAAAAGTTTTTTGATGATGACGGAAGGCTGAATCTTCATCTTATCCGCCAGCTCCTTGATCGTCAGGGAATCGGCAATCGTAATGACCTTGATCTGCTCTTCCACAACCGTCTCCGCCTTTTTCTCAGGTTTGATAAAACGGCCTGCCTTGTTGCGGTTCTTTACGTTTACATCGTCCTCTTCATAAATCAGATCTTTTTTGGAGCGCTTATCTTTTTCCTGACTGATTCTGCGTTTTTCTTCATCTCTGTGCTTCTCAGCATCCTTGATGGGACTCTCCGGCACAAAGTCTTTGTTACCCTGACCTTTCTTAAATCGATTGTCCTGCCCGCCGTTTCCTCTCTGAGGACGCTCATTATTGTTAAAATTCCGGCCGCCGCCTGAACCAGGACCTGCATTCTGACCGCCGCCCTGATTATTTTTATAATTCGGACGGCCCTGGCCTTCATTTCTCCGGTTTTCACCGTTATTGCTGTAGTTGTTATGCGGCCTTTCCTGACCGTTCGGCCTGCCCTGGCCGCCCTGTCTGTTCTGGACATTTGCTCTTTCCCTGTTATCCTGTCTTTCTCTGTTCTCCTGGCGTTCCTGTCTTTCCTGACGTTCCTGTCTCTCCTGACGCTCCTGTCTTTCCTGACGTTCCTGCCGCTCCAGCCTTTCCTGTTTCTCCTGCTGTCTGCGTTCCAGCATGCGTTCCTGCTGCTGTTTCTGCCGCACCTCGTAAGGCTCCGCCGTTACGGGAATCGGCTTCTGTGTCGGCCGGATAATCTTATGCGGCGCCGGCTGCTGGACAGAGCGGTTGTGATTACCCGCCGGTCTTCTTTCTCCGCCGCCCTGCGCATTTCTGTTTCCGGGCATTTTGGAGTTATGCGGATTGCTTACAAATATAATTTTCTTCTTTTTCTTTGGCTCCTCCGCCCCCGGCGTTCTGTTCGCCGCTTTCGCCGTATTTTCGGCTTTTGCCGTTTTCACAGCGCTCTCTGTTTTTCCGGTGTTTTCCGCTTTTGCAGCGCTCTGTGTTTTTTCGCTGTCCGCGGCTTTTACGACGTTCTCCGTCTTCCCGGCATTTGCCGCTTTTACGGCATCCTCTGTTTTCCCCATAGTTTCCTCTTTATTCACATTTTTTATTTCGGCCGCGGCTTTTTCCGTTCCGGCATTCTCCGCCGCGCCTTTTCGAAACTGCTTCCGTGCCGCCCCGATGGCTTCATCTTCGATGGAGCTCTGGGCCACTTTTACTTCATATCCTTTTCCCTGCAAAAAAGCAATGATTTCCTTACTCTGAACCTCAAGCTCTTTTGCAAGCTCAAATACTTTCATTTTCGCCATACTGCTACCTCCGTCCAATGCCTGAATCTTCTAAATGTTTCTGTATCGAATCTGCAAATCCCTCATTTAAGACCGCCAGGGAAGTTCTTTCCTGTTTTCCTATGGAATGCCCCAGCATTTCCATCTCCCCGAACTGATAAAAAGGTACTTCATAAAAATCACACATATTCCGAAACTTCTTCTTTGTGTTATCCGATGCGTCTGCCGACACAATAACCAGATATGCCTTCCCTGACTTGACTGCGTTCTCCGTTGCAAATCCTCCACTGGCAACATTTCTGGAACGGGCCGCAAGACCGAGCATCGATAACACCTTTTTGGGAACCGGCATGTTATCTTTGCACATCTTCATCGAACTCCTTTTCCAGCTTTTCATATAGTTCATCCGGAATAGCCATTTTAAAGGAACGTTCCAGGCCTTTATTCTTTCTCGCCCTGTGCAGGCACTCTTTCGTCATGCACAGATACGCTCCTCTGCCGTTTTTCTTTCCGGTCGTATCAAGTACGATGGGCCCTTCCGCAGGCTTCAGTACCCGCATCATTTCCCTTTTATTTTTCATTTCTCCACAACCCACACATTGTCTCATGGGAATTTTTTTCGTCATAGAAATCCTGACCCTCTCTATTCTTCGAAGCCTTCTTCTATCTCTTCTATCTCTTCCGCCTCTTCTTCGCCGTCGTATGCGGATTCTTCCGGAACCTCTTCCGTTTCCGCTCCGCCTTCACCGCCTTCTTCGTACTCCGGGGACGCATATTCTGTTTCCGGCTCATAGGCTTCTTCGCCGTATTCTTCGTCGTATGCTTCCTCATCGTACTCTTCATCGTCGTACTCATAGTCTTCGTAACGGAAGCCCGGCGCATCCTTCGCCTGCGTTTCGCTCTTAATATCGATCTTGTAACCTGTCAGCCTCGCCGCAAGCCTTGCGTTCTGCCCCTCTTTTCCGATTGCGAGAGACAACTGGTAATCCGGCACGACCACTTTCGCCGTTTTTTCATCCGGGTCCGCAAATACGGCAACGATCTTCGCCGGGGATAACGCGTTCTGAATCAGATTTCCCGGATTGTCATCCCAGTTGATGATGTCGATTTTCTCGCCCCGCAGTTCTTCCACAATGGAATTGACCCTGGCGCCGTTCAGACCGACGCAGGCGCCGACCGCATCCACATTCGGATTATTGGAGCGCACCGCGATTTTCGTTCTGCTGCCGGCCTCCCTCGCAATGCTCATAATTTCGACCGTGCCGTCCTTAATCTCCGTCACTTCCGTCTCAAACAGCCTTTTTACAAGCTCCGGATGGGTACGGCTCACTAAAATTCTCGGTCCTTTCGGTGTATTCTTCACTTCCAGAATATATACCTTAATTCTCTCCGTCGGCCGGAAATCTTCGCCGCGCACCTGCTCGCTTTCATTTAAAACGGCATCCGTTTTACCGAGATTGATGGAAATATTTCTTCCCACGTAACGCTGTACGATACCGGTAACAACGTCTTTTTCTTTCTCGTAATACTGGTTATAGATAACGCTTCTCTCTTCTTCGCGTATTTTCTGCAAAATAACATTTTTCGCATTCTGCGTCGCAATCCGGCCAAACTCTTTGGATTTGATCTCCACATGCAGAATATCTCCAAGCTGCGCCTTATGGGAGATTTTCTGCGCATCGTCCAGCGAAATCTGAAGGCAGTCGTCCTCCACTTCTTCCACCACTTCTTTTTCCGCATAACACAGAAAATCACAGGTTTCTCTGTCGATCTCTACTTTAATATTGTCCGCCTTGCCGAAGTGATTCTTGCAGGCTGTCAACAATGAATTTTCAATCGCGTCGAACAATGTTTCCTTGCTGATTTCTTTCTCCTTTTCCAGCATATCCAATGCTTCCATCAATTCCTTGTTCATTTTTCCAGTATCCTCCTTTTATCTTTCTCCTAAAAATGAAACGCAAGCCGAATGAGTGCGATCTCATTCCTGGCAAAAATTTTCTCAGCATTTTCCGTCTCTATCGTTACCGTTTCCGTATCAAAAGCCTTTAAGACGCCCTGAAATTCCTTCTGCTTTTCAATGGGCTTATACGTCTTGATTTCCACTTCTTCTCCGATGCTTTTCGCAAGATGCTTATCTTTCTTCAGCGTTCTGCCCAGCCCCGGGCTGCTCACCTCCAGAATATAGGCATCCTCGATAAAATCTTCCCTGTCCAGTTCATCCGACAGCGCACGGCTCACATTTTCACAGTCGTTAATATTGACGCCCTCCGGCTTATCAATATACGCCCTCAAATACCAGTCGCTTCCTTCTTTCACATACTCGATGTCATAAATCTCCACGCCGCATCGCTGCGCGATCGGTGTGAGCAGCCGCTCCGTTTCCGCTTCATAGTTCCCTCGTTTGGACATTTTTCTTTTCCTTTCCTGAATTACAAGAATTTACCGCGTACATTCTTGTCTGAAGACCTCTGCTGTTACGGCAATTTCCCGGATAAAGTAAAAAATCGCCGCCCGGCAGCGACGATTCGGAGAATTCTTTGCATTCTCCCCAAAATGATTTACCCTGCCGCAATTCTATCACATAAAAAAGTGGACTCGCAAGCCCACTCTTAAACGTAATCATTCTTTATAACTATTTCAGTGTAGCACTAAACCGGGAAGGATGCAAGGAAAATTTTTTTTGCCGCTCTCCTCTGCCGGTCTCCTCGATTACAACAATCTCCTATGACATAAAAAATCGCCGCTCGGCAGCGGCGATTACAAGAATGCTTCGCATTCTCCCCTGAAATGGTTTCTGCTGCAGCAATTTCCTAATAGATAAAAAAAGAATCCCGATACGATCAGGATTCTCATATGGAGCATACGGGATTCGAACCCGTGACCTCAACAATGCGAATGTTGCGCGCTCCCAACTGCGCTAATGCCCCGCAAAAAATATTATACCACACAATATATATAAATGTACACAAAAATTTTAAAAAATTTTTTTTTAAAAAATACTTGCATTTTTTTTAATTATATAATAGAATAAGCAAGTATTCAATATGGCTCGTTGGTCAAGCGGTTAAGACGCCGCCCTCTCACGGCGGAAACAGGGGTTCGATTCCCCTACGAGCTGTTGACTGTTTATAACAGCCCAACCCTAAGAAGTGCCGAAAATAAAAGATTTTTGGTACTTTTTTTATTTCCGCGATTTTCTGACAGAGTTCCTCTGGTCTTACGATAATCATAAAAAGAAATAGCATCCTCGAACCGTCCAAAGTCCTGGATGCTATTCTTATAGTCTATTCTTCACTGAGGGCAATCGGAGATTTCAATTCCGATCACTTAATCAGTTCCGCACGCTCTCCGTCCGGCAGAGCATATATATCATCTATCGTATCAATATCTTTTTCCTCCCGGACTATATGCCTTGTCTGATAAATTTCCGTATCAGCTTAAAAAGCCGTTCCGTATCTAACGGTTTTGCAAGATGGGCGTTCATACCGCTTTCCATTGCCATTTTCTTATCTTCTTCGAAAGCATTTGCCGAAACCGCAATAATCGGAATGCCGGCCAACGCCGGATTTTTCATTTCCCGGATAGCCCTCGTCGCGCGGTATCCATCCATGACGGGCATCTGGATATCCATCAGAATCAGGTCAAAATCTCCCGGGGCGGACTGCATTATTTTTTCCACCGCGACGCTGCCGTCTTCGGCCGTATCCACGAGAAAACCCGCATCTTTCAATACTTCGTATTCAATTTCCAGATTGATTTCGTTATCATCCACGATCAGAATCCTTTTGGGAGTCGTAAAGTGCGGGATTTCCTGTTCCTCCGCATAATTTTGCTCCGCTGCTTTCTGGATGCGCAGAGGCAGCGTCACAACGAACCGGCTTCCTTCGCCGACAACGCTGGAAACTTCTATCGTTCCTCCGATCATATCCAACAACTTCTTTGCGATTGTCAGACCGAGTCCCGTACCGTGAATCCCGCTCAGCGTCGTATTCTTCTCACGCTCAAAAGGTTCGAAAATACTGTCCATAAATTCTTCACTGATGCCGATGCCGTTATCTTCGACAATGAACTGATATGTCCGGTGGTTCTGCGGCGCGCCGTGCATTTCTTTCTCCATAACGATCAGAATGACCCTGCCGTCCGCTTTCGTATATTTTACCGCATTGTCCGCAAGATATGTAAGGATCTGGGTAAGTTTTCCTTTATCGGTATACACGCAGTCATGTACCAGGTTGGAAATGTCCAGAGAGAGCGTAATGTTCTTTTCCGCCGCTCTTGGCAGAATGCTCATCTGAATCTGATGCGTAACCTCCATCAGGCTGCATTCATCATCTTCCACACTTGCATTGCCGGCCTCCAGTCTGGAAATCTCCAGCACGTCGTTTAGCAGCTGCAGAAGCTGGTCGCTGGAAGCGGAAATCATATCCAGATAACCGGTAACTTTTTCATGATTCTGTATATGCTTCTTGATCAACGCCGTAAAACCGACGATCGCATTCATCGGTGTGCGGATATCATGGGACATATTGGCAAGAAACAGATTTTTGGCATTATTAGCCGTATTGGCTTCGTTCAGCGCATCTTTTAAAAGCTTCTTCTGCTTCATTTCGTGAATCATCTCTTCATCCACATTCCGATAGCCGAAAATAAGCTGTGAGATGCGGTCTTCTCCCCCAACGTTCACAACGCGCAGCTGAATATATTTGATCGTGTCATCCTTAAAAACCCTGAAATTCACATGGAACGTTTTATCGTCTGACTTCTCCAGTTCACTCCTGATATATTCCGGGTCGCTGATTCCGACTAACAATCCTCTGTCTTCCGGATACACCCAATTCCTGATATAATCGACATCGAAACCGCTAAATCTGCGCACGGCGTAATCTTCAAAAAACAGCTTCTGAAACCGCTCGCTTACGCGGTATGCCTTAATTTTATCCGCATCCAGATCTACGTAAAAAATGGACTCATAATCGAGGCTCAGTCCCTCAATCATTTCAAGGCGAATCAGATGTTCCTGATGGATAACTTTCATTTCCTTATCGTACTGATCGAGCTGGTCCTGCAGTTCCTGCTCTTTTTTCAGCTTTTCACTGAACCAGGTCTCGATCCTGGCTACCTGACGTTCTTTTTTCTCCGTAGCATCTCCCACAAACACATAGAAAACATCGCCTACCGATTCGCTGTGTACAAAATGGCCGTAATCGTCCAGCCAGCGTATCGCGCCGTCTTTGCGGATAATCCGGTATTCCACATAATCCAGATCGTACTGGCTGTGGGCAATCTGCTCCTTAATGCTTTTTTCCACCATTTCCAGGTCGTCCGGGTGTACGATGCCGCGGAATGAATTTCCCGTTATCTCCCGCAGTTCCTGCATCGAATCACACCGGAAGATGCGCAGCAGCGCTTCATTGGCATAGATCAGCGTTTCCTCCTCATCCGCCCGGTAGATAAAGAAACCGCCCGGCATGATATCGGCAAACTGTTTCAGCTGATACGCCGCTTCCTTCCGTCCGCAGTCCTGCCCGGCGGGAAAGTCCGGGGATTCTACCAACACGGAAACAAGTGATTCAATGATATTATATTCGAATTTTTGATTATTCATAATAAAAGCCCCTCCAAAAGAGCTTATATTATTATACCAATTACACAAAAAAAATCAATATTTTCAAAAAAAGATGCTGATTCAATCACTGCATTTCATTGATCTCCATCCAGTCCAGTATAACTTTAAACAAATCGCCGTCAGCCCTGATTCTGAATTTTCCGCCCTGCAGCTCCGTCAGGCTTTTGGCGATGGCAAGCCCCAGCCCGCTGCCTTCGGAATTGCGGGAGGCGTCTCCTCTCACAAACCGCTCGCTTAATTCCTGCGGATTGCCGGTAATCTCCTGTTCGGAAATATTTTTCATCTCAATGTGAATGGCGGAACAGGTTCCGTCGATTCCGCCGCGCCGTTCCACCGTTACAAATACCCTCGTATTGTGCAGCGCATATTTGATGATATTGACATACAGGTTTTCAAAAATCCGGTAAGTCTTCTGGCTGTCGAGCTTTAAAATCACCTTTTCTTCCGGCACCTCAAAGCGTACCTGAAGGCCTGCTTCTTTCATTTTATCCTCATACTCCAGATAAACCTGCCGCATCAGATGGCAGATATCCACCGGCACCGGATCAAGCGTAACGCTGCCGCTGCTGGCTTTGCTCATCTCAAACAAATCTTCAATAAGCACTTTCAGGCGAAGGGATTTCCGCTCCAGCGTATCCAGATATTCTTTCCGCTGTTCTTCCGTAATCGTTTCTTCTTTCAGCAGATCAATATAGGTAATGATTGCCGTCAGCGGTGTTTTCAGATCATGGGATACATTCGTAATCAGCTCGGTTTTCATGCGCTGGCTCCTGACTTCTTCTTCCAGCGCTTTCTGAAAACCGTTCTGTATTTCATACAGTTCCCATTTATAAGACTCAAACACGCCGAAATTTTCGTCAAACGTATTGTTCAGCCGTCCCTGCGCGATGGAATTGGTGGCTTTCAGCATACTGCCGTACTGTTCCTGGACTCTGCGAATGTATTTTTTCAGAAGCCAATACAAAATACAGGAATAAACCAGAACGATAAAAATTCCGAAGACCCAGCACAGGCAGGCCGCAGCCATCAGGCAGAAATTGATAAAAAGAATCCCTTTCAGCATTCTGCCCATATCCTCGCCAAGATCGACGCCAAGCACCTGTTCTTTTATCTTTCGATAGCATTTTCTGCAAAACAGCACCGCTTTTTTTCCGATTACCACGCATCCGATTCTTGTTCTGCAATATTTTCCGAAGCCGCGCAAAATATCCGATATTTCCAGACAGCAAAAATACCAGAGGCCGAATAAAACGGCCAGGAAAAGAAACCCTGTAATATTTTTGACCATCGCATATTCCGTTCCCTCCGTCAGCCTGACCGGCAGATTCCAGTTTAGCCATTGCAGAAACTCTCCGTTCTCCGCATACCGCACAAAGGCAGCCACCATTTCCATTCCAAAGGCAAATATAAAGATTCCCGCACAAAAAAACACTTCAAAAGGCGCCCTCCGTTCCCGGCTTCCATTTAAAAGCGCCGGCCTGCATATGGCACACAGCGCCGTCACGATCAGGATTACCGCGCAGAACAGTGCATAGGCAGACGTCACGCCGGACTGATAATAGCTGTAAAATCCTATATCCTCGTTTAGGAAAAATCCGTAACCAGACAGAAGCACTTCCTGCTGCTCTTTCGTCATGGCGTAAATAAACGTCGCATTTGCCGCTTTTCGCTGGGAAATCGTGAGCATCTTTTTAACCTCGCCCGTATCGGAGTCCCAGAGCGCATAGCGTTCCACCTCTTCCCTGTCCGGCAGAAGCCTTCCCTTTCTGCCGCTTTCAACAGCCTGCAGCGCTTTCAGCAGCCGGTTCGCATCGTTTCCGCGGACGCTGATATTCTGCAGATTTCCTGCTCCGTCATAATCCATCAGAATATAATACACATAATCGTCAAGGCCGGTAAATTCCAGATTCTTTTCCGACGCCTCCGCCAGTTTTTCGATGGGCAGCATGGTGTTTTTCAAAAATGTGCCGCTCTCCTTATCCAGCACATAGTAATCCATCTGTGTCCCGATTTCATCCGTATACTCGTCATGAATGAACGCCGCCCGGTTCTGCATCTGGGCCGCATATAATGACAGAATGGTGTTTAACTGGCTTTCATCCGCATAGCTCTGCCCCGCGTAATCCAATACCTCATAATCTCCGTCTTCCGGCAGGTCGTCAGGATGATACTTTTCTTTCATGACTTCCATACTGTCTTCCATATACAGTTCTTCGTATGTGTAATTTTTATTTCCCTTCTTGTCGAGCACGCTTTTATACAGAATATAATTGCTTTGTATCAGACAGGATAAAAAGTCTTCGCTTTCAAAGCGTTCTTTCTTATAGTCTTCCTGATAAACCGCGGCCTTCCTTCCAAATTCCGGGAACAGCATAACGAATGCCGCCGCGGCCAGCCCCACAATCACCGCGCCCGTCCAAAACGCATTATTTCTTTTTCCGTTGTTACCATTTTTCGATTTTATATCCAACACCCCACACCACCTTCAAATATTTCGGCTCCTTCGGGTTGATCTCAATTTTTTCCCGAATCCTTCTGATATGCACCATAATCGTATCCGTGTTGATAGCCTGCTCGTTCCAGACGCGCTCGTAAATTTCTTCCGCGCTGAATACCCTTCCGGGGCTCTTCATCAACAACAGTAAAATCTTAAATTCGATCGGCGTCAGTTTCACCGGATTGCCGTCCACGCTGACTTCTACCGTCTCTTCGTTCAGTTCCAGACCGCCTATACAATAGATTTTATCGCTGCTCTGCCTTCCGTCCACCGCTTCCAGATATTTCCGGTAGCGGCGCAGATGGGAATTTACCCTTGCCAGAAGCTCCATTGTCGTAAACGGTTTCGTCACATAATCATCAGCCCCCATGTTCAGGCCCATGATTTTATCCACTTCTTCCGATTTGGCGGAAAGCATGATAACCGGAAAATCCAGCCCCCGCTCCCTGACCTTCATCATCATCGTAATGCCGTCCATACGGGGCATCATCACATCCACAATGGCAAGATGGATTTCCTGAGCCTCTATTTTTTCCAGCCCTTCCACGCCGTCCGCCGCCTGGGATACCTGATATCCCTGATTCTTTAAGTAAATCTCAATCCCTTCCCGAATTTCCTTATCATCCTCTACAATTAAAATATGAAATGCTTCCAAGCCGCTTTCCCTCTCTTTCACAGTTGCTGTTCCGGTCACGATTCCGGATAGCAATATTATAATAGACAGCCGCCCATTTCGCAATTTCCCGCATCTCATATTTTTTGGCAGTCTCCACCGCTCCCTGTTCCAGCCAGGTTCTGTCCTGCCGCAGAAGCGATTCCAGCCTGTTTTCAAATTCCATTTCCGACATCTGTGTCATATACCCGTTTTTCCCGTCGGCCACCACATCCCAAACGCCCGGTGCCTTCACCGCAAGAACGGGCGCAGCCGCCGCCATCGCCTCCAGAAGCACGATGCCCTGTGTCTCCGAAAGGGATGAAAAAAGAAACAAATCCGCCGCTTTACAGTAATTTTTCACTTTCTCATTGGGAACTGTCCCGACAAAGGCGATATCCTCCCGAATCCCCAATTCCTCCGCCAGCCTGCAAAGCTGTTCCTTACAAGGCCCGTCTCCCACGAGCGCCAGCCGGAAATCGGCCCCGTGCTTTCTCTTCCTTTCCGCCAGCACGCGAAACAAAAAATCGAGATTCTTTTCTCTGGCCAGCCTTGCCACCGTGCAGAAAAGATATTTCCGCCCGCCGAGCAGCACATCCCGCAAATATGCCGCTTCCTCTTCTTCCGCCATAAAGCTTTCCTTCGCCAGCCCCGTCGGAAGCACGGCGGTTCCCGAACGGATGCCGATTTTTTCAAGCCAGGCCTGCATGGACGGCGTCGGCGCAAACACCAGATCGCACCGGTTCGCATAGCGATTTACATAATCCGGTACTGCCTTCTGTAAAAATTCCGCGCCGATATAATGAAGATACTGCTCGTACCGGGTATGGTATGTGAAACAGAGCGGCACATGATATTTTTTAGATAAGTATAATGCCGTCCGCCCGATCAGCATGGGATGGTGCACATGAATCACATCAAACTGCCCTTCCCGAAACCGCTTTTCTATGTCCGGGTCCAGACTGTTCGGTACCGAAAAGCCGTTCAGAACGCCTTTTATAAACGCCTTATAACGCACAATATGTTCGTCTTCCTCCTGTCCCTCATAATCCGGCGCAAATACGATCACTTCATGTCCGTTTACCCGAAGCCCCTCGCTCAGCCGTTCCACCGAAATCGGAACTCCTGCAATGTATGGCTTGTAGTTATTGGTCATCATCGCAATTTTCATACAATCATCACTCCTTTTCATTTTTCATTTATCCTGTCAGTACATTGCAATATGCCCCCGGCGCCGCCTCCGTAAAATACACCGGGTATTTTTCCCTGGTCCGCTTCGTCAGATCAGATATGTGAGCACCGCATCCCCCAGAAAATATCCGGCCCCTACAAAAACCAGATTCCACACGAACACGCCAAGCGCCGAACTGATCGTATATTTTATAAAATTGATTTTCAGCACGCCGGCCGGAATGGATACGATCGTCCTGACCATGGGAATCAGTTTGCTTATGAAAATACCGAGGCACCCTTTCTGCCGTATCAGATCAAAGTTCCGCTCGATGGGCTCCCGCTGTTTCGGAAACTTTTTCAGATATTTTTCCAGAAGCAGATTCCCGCCCGTTCTCCCAAGCGCATACAGAATCCAGCTTCCGAGAACGCCCGCCGTCAGCGTAATCAGCATGACAGTCAGAAAATGGATGTTCCCTCTGGCGGCCCACACCCCGGAAAGCGGCATGATGATTCCCGCCGGAAAACCGGGCATGTTCATATACTCTAGCAATACGATGACAAAGATGGCGGCAGCGCCGTATTTTGTGAAATAAAGGGTAAGCATAGTAATATTCATTTGTACACACCTCTCTTGATACCATATGACTGTGGGAAGATGTTTTTAGAATAAACGGAAAAACAAAAGACCATGCGAATGAAAAATGAAAGAATTTCTTACAAAAAGCCACACAATTACTTAATGTAACTGTGTGGCTCTTCCATATATCCTGTATGTCAGAATCAGCTATTTATGACTGCTCCGCGTTTCTTTTTTATTTATCATATTCCAGATAGGCGCCTTTCATCGGGCTTGCCGCAAGTTCGCTGAAAAGGCGGAGCACGCCTTTTTGATATTTGGGCGTTCTGGGCTTCCAGTTCTTTTTCCGTTCCAGAAGCACCGCGTCGATCTCCTCCGGCGTCTTTCTCACTCCGGCAATTCCGACAATGTTCAGTTTTCTTCCCATCACGTCGATCTCGATCAGATCGCCTTCTTCTACTAACGCGATCGGGCCGCCGTCAACGGCTTCCGGGCTGCAATGGCCGATGACCGGGCCGGTGGATGCGCCGGAAAAGCGGCCGTCCGTAATCAGGGCAATGCTTCTGCCGAGTTCCTTATCGCTGCTGATTGCCTCCGAAGTATAAAACATTTCCGGCATGCCGGACGCCTTCGGGCCTTCATAACGGATGAATACCGCATCCCCTTTTTCTACCCGGTGTTTCAGAACGGCATCAAGGCATTCTTCTTCGCTGTCAAAAGGCCTTGCCCGCAATACGGCCTGATACATTTCTTTGGGACAGGCGGTATGTTTGATGATCGCACCTTCCGGCGCCAGATTTCCTTTCAGCACCGCAATACTGCCGTCCGTTCCAAGCGCTTTATCATAAGGTCTGATGATATCTTCCCTTGTCAGATTCACGTTATAGCGGCTGTTAAAATCCTGTAACCATTTTTCGCAGCGCTCATAATAACCGTTTTCTTTCAATTCCTTCAGATTTTCACCGAGCGTCTTTCCCGTAACGGTCATCACGTCCAGGTGGAGATGTTCTTTGATCTCCTCCATGATGGCCGGAACGCCGCCCGCATAATAGAAGACTTCCGCAGGCCATCTGCCGGCCGGGCGGACATCCAGAAGATAACGCGCTCCCCGGTGCAGTCTGTCAAAAGTATCTCCGGTGATCTCAATGCCGAACTCATGAGCGATGGCGGGTATATGCAAAAGACAGTTGGTACTGCCGGAAACCGCCGCATGGACAAGAATCGCATTTTCAAAACTTTCCAGGGTAACGATATCGCTCGGACGCATGTCCGGCGTCGTCGCGAGCTTCACGGCCTGCTGCCCCGCCTGATAAGCAAACGTGCGCAGATCAGGGCTTGTCGCCGGCATCAGTGCGCTTCCCGGAAGCGCCAGTCCGAGCGCCTCCGCCATAATCTGCATGGTTGACGCCGTTCCGATAAACGAACAGGCGCCGCAGCTCGGACAGGCATTGCATTTTGCCCAGTTTAACTTCTCTTCATCGATCTCGCCGCGCTGGTATTTTGCGCTATACATGCCAAGCTGCTCTAACGTCAGCATTTCCGGCCCCGCATTCATCGTACCGCCGGGCACAACAACGGAAGGCACGTTGACTCTCGCGAGCCCCATCAGATTGGCCGGCATTCCTTTATCACAGCTTGCCAGAAAAACGCCGCCGTCAAAAGGCGTTGCGTTTCCGTGAATCTCGATCATATTTGCGATCATTTCCCTGCTGGCCAGGCTGAAATTAATGCCGTCCGTTCCCTGGCTCTCCCCGTCGCAGATATCCGTCGCAAAATACCGTGCGCCATACCCGCCTGCCGCTTCCACGCCTTTTCTGACTTCTTCCACAAGGACATCCAGATGTCCGCTGCCCGGATGGCTGTCCCCAAAAGTGCTTTCAATCATAATCTGCGGTTTGGATAAATCTTCCGGCTTCCATCCGGTTCCGATGCGGAGAGGATCCAGCTCCGGCGCCAGTTCTCTCATTTTCTGACTGATCAATTCCATTGAATACTCCTCCTGTCACAAATTTTATATTCCGTCAATCAAGATTCCTGCATATGATACATAGAAAAATTATACGAAGAAAGAAATGATAAACGCTACCAGGAATCCAACGCCGCCTACCAGCGTTTCCATGATCGTCCAGGTTTTCAGCGTCGTCTTTTCATCCAGCCCCACCAATGATTTCACCAGCCAGAAGCCGGAATCGTTAAAGTGAGAACATACTGTCGAACCGCCCGCGACTGCTGCCGTCACACAGGCAAGATACATGGGGGAAAGCTCCGAAATACCCGGCATCGCCGCAATAATGCCCGCCGCCATCGTCATCGCTACCGTCGCGGAACCAACGCAGATTCTGACCAGCGCCGCAACGAGGAACGCCACCAGCACAAGCGGAAGATTCGCGGACGCCACCGCGTTGCCGATTACATCTCCAAGCCCGGAGTACTGAAGCATATAACGCAGCACCCCGCCGCAGGCCGTTACCAGAAGAATCAGACCCGTCGGTTCCAGGGACTTGGTCATAATTTTTTCCAGTTCCGGCAAAGTATATCCGTGTCTTGTTCCTAAAAGAAACATTGCCACAAGCGTTGCCAAAAGCAGCGCCATGAACGGCTGTCCCAGAAAGCTTAACACCGGTTCGATTCCCGCAAGCGCCGGAATTACGCCCGCAAGCGATTTCAATACGATCAGGACAAGCGGTATCAGAATAATTCCCACTACCGTTCCGAAACCGGGAAGTTTGGATTCATCAAAATCCTCCTGATTCGCCACATGATCCGGCACCGGCACATCGAATTTTCTGCCGCAGATGGAACCCCACACCGGTCCCGCCACGATCATTGCACAGGTACCGCAGAAGATGCCGACCAGAATGACCCATCCGAGATCTACGTTCAGCATGGTCGCCACCAGCACCGGGCCGGGCGTCGGCGGAATAAACGCGTGTCCTACCGCGAGCCCCGCAAGCAGCGGTATTACATAAAACAAAGAAGAACGTTTTGTTCTCTTGGCAAGTGAAAAAGCCAGCGGAATCAGAATGATCAGCCCGGCATCGAAAAATACCGGCATCGCGATAACAAGCCCCGTGATTCCGAGCGCCCATGCCGCCTTTTTATCCCCAAACCGCTTTACCATCGTGACCGCCAGCGTCTGCGCGCCGCCGGATGCCTCCAGAATCGCCCCGAACATGGAACCCAGGCCGACCAGAAGCGCAATGCCCTTTAACGTATTTCCGATGCCGTCATCCACCGCCGTAACGATATCCGAAAACGGCATTCCTGCAATCAGACCGATCGTAACCGCTCCGATCAGAATCGAAAGCATTGCATGAATTTTGAACTTAATGATTAACAGTAACAGTAACGCAAGCCCTATCAACGCCGCTATGATAAGTCTTGTAGAATCGAGAGCTGCCGCATCTCCCATAACAATATCCTCCTTCAAAAATTATTTTACCATACCTCATCTAGTATGATGTCTGATGTTTGTCGATTTTATTATACTATTTTGTTATTTTTGTCGCAATACATCCGATGTATTTTCTCTCTTTTCTCTGAAACAAACAAAAAACAGCGGGAAAACCATTTGTTCCCGCCATTCTTTTATGCACTTTTACCATATTCTATTTTATGCGCCGCAATTTTCGCGTTTATTCGTCAGATGTATGTTCCGTCTCGTTCTCCTTCTCAAACCGATGTAATTCCTCTTTCATTCTGATCAGCATCTGCCTGTTATAAGTCAGGTGCATGATCATGGCGCATCTTGCGCCGACGGAATCCCCTTTTATGATCGCATCCAGAACCGCCCGGTGCGTTTCGATCGTCTCTTCCATCAGTTTGCGGTGCGTCAGATTTACAAAGGTCACGACAGCCGTCTGAATGATCGGCAAAAGCTGCTCCACCACCCGGTTTCTGCTGCAGCGCGCAATACAGGTATGAAATTCCACATCCTTCTGGGTGTGGTTTTTTCCGGCCAGATACAACGTTTCGGTTTCCTGACAGAGTCTTTTCAGTTCTTCCTTATCCTCCGGCGTCGCATATTCGCTGGCCAGCGCCGCGATTTCCGGTTCGAGCATCAGGCGTACCTCGGAAAGTTCCAGCGCCAGCTTGTACTTATCTGTAAATCTTCTCAGTCCCAGCGGATCATTCGCCGTGCTGCTCGTACTGACCACATAGGTGCCGGACCCCCTGCGTACCTCCAGAATGCCTTTTGTCACCAGACTTTTTACCACCTCGCGGATGGTGCTTCTTCCTACGCCGAAACGGCCGGCCAGTTCGTATTCATTGGGAATCTTCTCTCCAACCTTTACCGGTTCATGCAGAATAAAGTTCATCAGCTCTTCTTCCACCTGGGGAGCGAGCAGTTTCTGGTTCATCTTTTCTATCTGGTACATGTGTGCTCCTCTTATATTTGTGTTCTGCGGCTTGCGAAAAGCAGGCACCGCAGAACATAAATCATTCATAAAACTTTTTCCGTTTTATGTAAGACATCATACCACTTTGGAACCATATATGCAATCTCTCCGGTTTTGAAAATTTCCGTCTCCTCCCTGCCGCGGCAAAGCATCACATCCCGTCTTTTAAAACCTGATGATCCCGCAGGAGTTTCTCCACCACCGTTCCCTTTACGACGTGCACGAGCGGCTTTTTCAAAACATTCAGCGGGCCGGGCAGTTCGATCTCCAGCGGCGATTTTCCGTCCATCAGCTTGACGGAACTGTCAAGCAACTCCCGGACATCGTATACGCTGCCCCATACTTCCGGCACGCCCCTGTCCACACCGAGCAGTCCGTAAACCGCCTCCATTGCGGTTCTGACCGAATATTCCGTCGTAAAAACAGTATCCCGCGGCGTTTCCGCAAACTGTCCCAGGAAAGCAAAATTGACACAGCCATCCGGGATGACATCCGGGCGGTCTCCCTTTGTCCTCGGCATAAAGAATGCCGTGATATAGGGCATCATCGTCGGCACGCATACCGCGCTTTTTTCCGCCATTTCCGGTATCTCTTCCACCGGAACGCCGAGGTGATACAGCCATTCTTCCGTAATCTCTTTTCCGGTGCAGTCCCGCATCGGCTTCTTTATAAAATCGCCGGGCACATCGGTGAAAAGCCCGTACACCCAGACACAGACTTTGTCGGGATCCTGCTCTTTAAACTGCCCCTGCCTGTTGATCGTCCAGCTCATCAGCCAGCTGGAATCCTGACAGCTCACGATGCCGCCGGTAACGACCCTGCCGCTCTTGGGGTCGCGTTTGCAGATTTTGGTAATATAGGGGATGATCTTATCATCCAGCGTGGTGACGGTCGCGGATTCCCAGTTGGTCCTGGAAATATCGGAACAGAATTTCTCCGGGCGGCCGAAAGAAGGATCCTGCTTCGCAATATTCTTCCAAAGATTCCAGCAGCCGCTGGTACGTACTTCCGCGTCGCCGTTCGGAGCGTGGTTCTGGTCGCCGTAAACGGTTCCTTCCGTACAGCTTCCGTTCGTCACGAATACGAGATCGTTTTCCGTCAGGACAATTCCCTTTTCCACGCCTTTTTCCCTGCATTCGATAGCTGTTGCCACTTTTTTACCGTCTTTGATGTCAAAAATAACATTCGTTACTTCCGTGCCAAACCGGAAATCCACGCCCGCTTCCTCCAGATATTTCTGCATCGGAAGAATCAGCGATTCATACTGGTTATACTTGGTAAACTTCAGCGCGCTGAAATCCGGAAGTCCCGCAATGTGGTGGATAAAACGCTGGAAATACAGCTTCATCTCCAATGCGCTGTGCCAGTTTTCAAATGCGAACATCGTCCGCCAGTACAGCCAGAACGTGGAATCGAATACTTCGTCGTCGAAAACGTCTTCTATCGTCTTATCGTACAGATCTTCATCTTTTGTCATGAAGAGTTTCACGATTTCCATACAGCCCTTCTGGCTCAGATTGAATTTTCCGTCCGTATGCGCATCTTTTCCCCGCTCACAGGTAGCCCGGCACAGAGAATAATTGGGATCGCGCTTGTTCAGCCAATAGTACTCATCCAAAACGGATGCGCCGGGAATCTCGAGGGACGGAATGCTGCGGAACAAATCCCACAGGCATTCGAAATGATTCTCCATTTCTCTTCCGCCCCGCATCACATATCCGCGGGCCGGATCATAAATGCCGTCGCAGGCGCCGCCGGCAACATCCATCGCTTCCAGAATATGAATATGGGAACCCGGCATCTGACCGTCCCTTACGAGAAAACAGGCCGCCGCCAGAGAGGCAAGGCCGCTGCCGACCAGGTACGCGTTTTTTTCTTCCACATTCTCCGGCTTTTCCGGTCTTGCAAATGCCTCATAATTTCCGTTGCTGTAATAGATGCCCTTGCTGTTCTTACAATATTTTCCAAGCTCGGTATTCCGGTAATCGCTGTCCACCTCCGTGTACTTTCTTTCCCGGCTCTTTCCGACGGCTTTTCCGTCCTTCCCGGCCGCCTTTCGGTTCTTTCTTTTCTTATTCGCAACGAGCGCCGCGGCGCCCGCCCCTGCTGCGACTGCAATACCGAGTTTCGTGCTGTTCTTTGCCATATCAGTAACCTGCCTTTCCATAGCCTGCGAATTTAGCCGCAGGCACAAGTTTGTGTGTGAATCTTATTTTCACAATGATCTTAGCGCAGAACTGCCCCGGCATCAATTAACAAAAAAAGAGCGGTGATAAAAAACTTATCACACACGCCCTTTTGTCAAAAAATTATGGATGGAGTTTTTAACGCTCCCGTTTATCGTAATGCTCATTTTTTCCACAATATCCTGATAATCCGCTTTCATGCCCTGTTTTACCCAGTCTAACATGATTCCCACAAAGCTGTATTTATAGAAATTCGCAATGAATTTTTTCTCGTCTTCCGCAATCCGGACATCGGCCGCCTGCTCTTCCACCACGTCCATGATCAGCTCATAGGTCAGCCTGTAAAGATAATTTTCGATCTGCTCCCGGCTGACGGAATGATAAACATTGATCACAAAAGCCTTGTTCTCAAGCACCGCCCCGAAAATCTGCCGCAGTCCTTCCTGCCAGCTGTCGTAGGTCTTTTTCCCCTCCAGCGCCCGCGTGGCGTCCTCCAGACAAATCCACTCGACCAGATCATAAATGTCTTTGAAATGGTAATAAAAAGCCATCCGGCTGATGCCGCAGTCGGAGGTTAAATCATTGATCGTCACTTTATCTAACGGTTTCTGTAAAAGAAGTTTCTTCAAGGACGCTTCCAGCGCACATTTTGTCATATTGGACATTGAACCATTCCCCGCCCGTAAACTGATAATCGCCCGCCTCCTCTGTCCGCAGCATGGAGACGGAACCTGAATCCATTATACCACAAACGGATTCTTTTTCAGCCTTTTTTTAAAGATTACCCATCTTTTTCCTGATCCCGTCCGCATCCACTCCGGGATGCGTCAGATACAGGCGGCATATCTGCTCCGCCAGTTCTTCGTCGATGCCGTTTCGGACCGCAATTTCCCGGACCGTCCGTCCTTTATCCGTATCCTTCATGACCGACCGGATAATCCGCCCGATATTTTCCGGCACATCCGTCTTTCTTTCGTCCGCACCATCGGCCGGGGCCGGACGCTTCTGTACGATATCGATCTTTTTCACCCGCCAGAAGCTTCCCTTTTCGGTTCCCGCATCCTCATCCACCTCCAGTACCGCAAACGTTATCGGCTGTGAAAACCGCCGCGGCCCGCAGCTTCCCGGATTCAGGAACATTTTCCCCTCCGCATACTTCTCTTCATATTTATGGGAATGCCCGTAAACGATGATATCCGCGTTGTCCGTATCCGCCGGAATCTGTTTTCTGTTATGCACCACGAAAAAACGGATGCCATACAGCGTAAAAGCACGCGTTTCCGGCAGGGCTTCCGCCCAGTCTTTGTCATTATTGCCCCGGACGGCGAACACCGGCGCAAACCCGTTAAGTTCATCCAGTATATTCTGCCGGTTAATATCTCCGCCGTGCACGATGGCGTTACAGCCCCGGAGGATTTCCGTTACCTCCGGGCGCAGCAGTCCGTGGGTATCCGAAAGCACCGCTATTTTTTTCATCATGTCATTCCTTTCCCGCCATATTTTTTAACATATAATAAAAATCTTCCCGGTTCTCCTGTAAAGCCCTCTTCATCAAAGCCTTCCTCGCCGCTTCGGGCAGACATCCGGCCGAAAGGACAAAATAATCCATTTCATTTCTATCATAGCTCTTTTCCACAAAGTCTTTCACATAATCCACGTCCACGACCGCTATGAGTATGGAAAAAAAGTCTATTGCATCATTCTCATAACTCTTTTCGCAGTATTCCTTTTTCTCTTCTTCCGGAAGCTGCTCCAGCACGGCGCTGAAGTCCGCTATATTTTTACTTTCAAAAGCCCGTCTTGCAAATTCCTCAATTTCGTCAGGCGGCAGCTCTATCATGCGTACAATAAAAGGCCGTTCCATTTCCATGCCAAACCTGCTCCTGGCAGTCTGCTTCATTTCCTCCAGCAGCCCGGCTGCAGCTTCCATCGCCGCCGCATCTTCCATCCATTCTTCCGCCTCTTTTGCAAAGTAGACAGTCATCCGGCTCCGGTCTTTTAACAATAACTCCGTATGCGCATAGAATTGTGCATCCTCTTCCGCCAGATTCCAGCCAAACTCGATGAGATAAGGTTCTTCATACTGCGCTCTCTGGTAATAGGAATATCGTCTCTCCGTATGTTCCGCATCCTCCTGACTGAGGTTCTCCCGCTCTTCTTCGGCAATTTCTCTGATTTTTATATCATCCGTATAAAGATAGTCTTCCTCCTCCAGAATCCCCTCGTCCACCGCAATTGAAACGGCCGCTTTCCGAACCAGCTCCGCCTCCGCTTCTGAAATCCATCCGTTATCCACGGCTTCCATGCACTGGCTTTCCAGCTCTTCCAAAAATTGCGGTTTCATGAACGGATAGCCGAAAGTGAATGCGGCATATCCGGACTTTCTGACAAGCACAATTGCGAAAGCCTCCCATCCGCTTGCGACGCCGGACGGACGGTCCTCTATCGCCGCACCGTCGACGAGAATATAATAGGTATTCGCATCTTCATCGTACAAAACACTGTATTCGTCGTCTTCCCATGCTGTTTCCGCCTTTCTTTCTTCCCTTTCCGTCCCTGTCGTTTCCGTCTCTCTTCCTTCCCTTTCCGTCCCTGTCGTCTCCTTTTCCACATCCCGCTGACCCGCATAGGCCCCGATTCCTGAAAAAAAGAAGCATAGCGCCACGGTCAGCGCCGTCGTCAATATGATAACCAATTTTGATTTTTTCCGATAATCCATAATCGCACCAAGCCTTTCAATTAACTGTTCCGCACCTTCCGTCAGCGTAATGGCGGCTGTCGGGTTCGGATATGTCCCGCCTCTTTCCAGAAAAGAAAGCAGCGTATCCCCGTAGTCTTTCCGCGCCGTATTATCCAGCGCGCCGATGACCTTTTCGTCGCAGGCAAGCTCACATCGTTTATTTACCTCTTTTCCGAGAAGCCAGACAAAAGGGTTAAACCAGTGTATGCAGATCGTGATCTGCACCAGCCATTTATAGAACAGATCACAATATTTCAAATGCACCAGCTCATGTGCAAAAATACAGATCAGTTCTTTTTCCGTTATCGTCCTGTCCGGTATGACGATTCGCGGTCTGAAAGCCCCCGCCATGACCGGCGATGTGACCGCCGGATTCCGATATAATTCTATCGTTCTTCGAATGCCAAGCCTTTCCGCCGCTTCCGCCAGAAGATTCAGCGTCGCAAGCTCCGAAACCTCTTTGTTTCCGGCTTTCAGAAAGCGCATATAACTCCGGTAAACCGTTATTTTGTGCACCAGCAGTCCAAACGCTCCGATTGCCCATATTGCGGCCGGCCAGAACAACGGGCCGGGCCGGCCGCCGCTCACAGACGTCTCCTTCGCGGCGCTTTCCTGACCGGTGCTTTCCGTCAGGCTGTCAGCCGCACGATCCTGTTTTCCCCCGTTGTCCGTCATATCACCGGCCGATGTCGTTCCCCCGCTTTCCGTCATACCGGCCGGCTTCGTTTCCCCGCTTTCTCCGTCCTCCGTCCCGTAGTCCGATGCGCTCTGACTCTCTCCGTCATTCGGTTCCGCTGTCGGGTTTTGACGGTCGTTCTCCTTCCTTTCCGTTTGGGCGCTCTGTTCCGCCATCATTTCCGCGCCGCGGAACAGGTATCCGGTCAGCGTATGCGTAAAAGTAAACGGCACAAGAAACCGCAAAACGACCAGAAGCCAGATATAGTACTGCCAGCGCCTGCTCAGCCTGCTGCGGCCGAACCGCACCACCGAAAAAACGATCAGAAACAGTATCGCGCCGGAGAAAGAAAGGGACAGCAGCGTTTTCATAGCTTCTCCCATCCTTATGATTTTCTCCTTTCCCAGAACGCCTCAATTTCTTTCAGTTCTTCTTCCGAAAGAACATTCTGCTGTAACAGTGTGGCGACAAGCCCTCCGACGTTCCCTTCATAGACTTTATCCAGAAAGGTCCTCGTCTGTTTGGCCCGGTATTCCTGTTCCGCAACGACCGCTCTGTATTCGTTCCGCCTCCCGATTTTACCGGTCTGCAAATAGCCTTTTTCCACAAGGCGGGACAACAGAGTAAGCACGGTATTTTTCTTCCATTCGTTGTGATCTTTTTCCAGTTCTTCCATAATTTGAGAGTACAGGGCGGTTCCGCCGTTCTTCCATATAATTTTCATCAGAATCTGTTCTGATTCGGAAATCTGCTGCATTCTGCGGTGCCTCCTTTTTCACAGGTTTCTGTTTTCAGTGTATCTTCTGTTCCGGCCTGCAAAGAGACGCCCTGCGCCTTTTATTTTATATCAACACTTTGTAGGCCAATATTATATTAACATCGCGTAGGCTAAATGTCAATACATACTGCCGCTGACGATTACAGCAATTTTCTATAAATTTAAAAAATCGCCGCTCGGCAGCGGCGATTACAAGAATGCTTCGCATTCTCCCCTGAAATGGTATCTGCTGCGGCAATTTCCTAATAGAATAAAAAACGCAGGCTCGGCAGCCTGCGTTCTAAGAATTTACTGCGTAAATTCTTATCGAAGCCCTCCACGATTACAGCAATTTTCTATAAATTTAAAAAACGCAGGCTCAGCAGCCTGCGTTCCAGGAATTTACTCAAACAAATCATCCCTCGTTATATTTTTCAGCCATACGCCGCTCCGGTAGCGTTTCAGCACCCAGGGCCATTTCACAAACTCGTCGGTACAAAGCAGAAAATACACCCACATTACGGGCAGTTTCAGCGCGAAAGCCGCCAGAAATCCCAGCGGCACGGCATAGCACCACATGTCGATTGTGTCACAGATAAAGCCGAACCTGCTGTCGCCGCCCGACCGGAAAACGCCTGCGATCAGCGTCGTATTGACAGCCGCGCCCATAACATAATAGGTATTGATGAGCAGCATATATTTCAGATAGTGCATGGCCTGTTCCGACAGGGCCGCATACTTTAATACAAAGGGCATGATCGCCAGAATGATCAGACCACCGACGGCTCCCGTAATAACGGTCAGCTTCATCAGTTTCTTTGCACCGGTCCTGGCCTCCTCCAGTTTGTTTTCCCCGATGATGTTTCCGATCAGAATGCCGCCCGCGCTCGCCATGCCAAAGCAAAGGATCGTTCCGAAGTTCCGGACGACGATGACAAAAGAATTGGCCGCTACCGCATCCGTTCCGAGATGCCCGATGATGACGGAGTACATGGAAAACGCCACGCTCCAGCTGATATCGTTCCCGAGCGCCGGAAGAGACAGTCTGACAAAATCGGAAAATAACGCTTTATTCCTGATAAACAGATAGCGGAAATCCAGTTTGATATCTTTGCTCATAAAAGATACCGCGAAACAGAGCGCCAGTTCGATCAGCCGGGACAGCGACGTCGCAATCGCCACGCCCTTCGCCCCCAGTCTCGGCGCGCCGAACAGACCGAAAATGAAAACCGCGTTTAAAAAGATATTCAGGGAAAAGGCAGCCACATTCAACGCCGTGCAGATGACCACCCTGCCGATGCTTCGAAGTACTGCCAGATAAACCTCGATGATTCCCCAGCACAGATAGCTTATGCTCATATAACGCAGATAGGAAGCGCCGATCGCGATCAGTTCCGCATCATTGGTAAAAAGACGCATCATATTTTCAGGCATAATAACCGCCAGCCCTGCAAACAGCATCGATATCAGGATGGAAAAACGCATCGCGATTCCTTCCACGATCTGAATCGCCCGCATATCTCCCTTTCCATAGTACTGCGCGCACAGCATCGTAGCGCCGGTTCCCAGGCCGTAAAAAACCATAAAAAGAACACTGGCATATTGAGATGCCAGTGATACTGCCGAGATAGACGACTGTCCTACATAATTGAGCATAACCACGTCGGCGGAGCTGACCGCCGCGCTAAGCAGGTTCTGGATGATAATCGGCAGCACCAGTTTAAAAATCTGTCGGTAGAACACGTCGTTCTTTATCTCATTGAATTTATTTCTCATGATAACGCTCCAATTTTCTGATTTTCATATTCGTTCATTAATAGTCTTTCAGCGTCACCGTTCCGCCGGGCGCCACAGAATAGACCTCTCCCGCGGCCTCCAGCCAGACAGTGCGGCACGACGGATTATATACTTTGGACCCTTTTGCGGAAAAAACAAGGCCGCGGTAAGCTTCCACATAATCGGCAATCTCACCGTTTGTCGCCATCCAGATTTCTTCCCGATATCCGGACACATAGGCCAGGAAGTTTTCTATCACATCCCAGTTATCCTGTCTCGCAAATTCATAAGAATGACCCCACAGATAAAAAAGCTGCGGCCGGTTTATGACATGCGGGTTTTCCCTGCCTTCACAAAACGCTTTGGCCAGTTCCATCAGACGGGGATCCGCATGATGGCAGGTCGGATGCCACTCCAGAAAATCTTCCGGAATATCAAATTTTCCCGTTGATACGACGGTGCGGGCATAGCGGATTCCGGCCATTTTCAGCATGGCAAGGACGGACTTATCATATATGCCGAAAGGATACGCATGTCCCTGTACCAGATAGGGTACAAGTTCTTCCAGAACCTTCCGGTCCTCCAGTATTTCATAAAGCGCGGTACTTCCGCATTCGGTCAGCGCAAGATGCCTCGCCGCATGGGTCGCCACTTCATGTTTTTCATACAGCTGCGGAATCTCCTCCGCCGTTATAACGGAATCTTCCACATCTCTTCCGTCTATTTTAATCAGACAGTTTCTTCCAAACAACGCCGTATTCAGATTAAAAGTGCCTTTGACGCCGTATTTGTCCATAAGCGCTATAAGACGCCGGTCGTGTACGATACCGTCGTCATAGCTTAACGTCAGCGCTTTCCGTTTTCCCTCCGGAAAACGCAGTTTATTGATTTTGAATTGAAATGCCATTTTATAATTCCCCCTCTTCCTCTTCTTCCGCGGACACTTTGCCTTCCGCGGACACTTTGCCTTCCGCTTTCATTTTTTCCCTTGTAACATGCAGATACCGCCGCAGCACGCAGAGCAATATAATGCTGATTACAGAAATGAAATCTTCCACCGCCGTCGTCTCGGTGACAATCATATGCCTCGCAACGAGGAAAATCAACACTTCCATAATATTGTCGGAATTGGGCCGGCAGAGCATCTGCAAAAACTCAATGCCGATAACGATCACAAAAATCTCGTCCAGATACACCCGGAAAGATTCCATATCTTCCAGTATTTCGCGGAATATCGCAAAGTCCTTAATCAGACTGCATATCGAAAGCAGAATCCCGATTAAAACCAGAACCGCAACACCCCGTTCCAGCAATTCGCATATTTTAGAGATACTTCCTTTAAATTTCACCGGCAACCCTCCCGTATTATTAATGAAAAGCCTGGAATCGTTCGATCATGACCGCATACTGCTCTTTGATCTTGAGGTACAGGCCGATCGTATCCACCTTCTCTTTCTCAAACGCCGCAATCACCTTGTCATAATTTTTCATCAGTATATCGACCGCACCTTTGTTGATCTTATTGTTCTCCGCATCGCCCGTCATGATTTTTTTGATCAGATCGCTGTCAAAAGCCTCTTTATAACTTCGTTTCCCATACAGGGCGCTCAGGATGTCGGCCACCGCCGCAATTTGCTGAGGCAGGGTAAGCTGGGCCTCGGACAGACCTCTATGATAACCGCTTCCGTCCAGTTTTTCATGATGTCTGACCGCAATCTGAAGTACCGCATCGTCCACGACTCCCTCCAGAATCATTTCCGTAATGCGGACATGCGCTTTCATCACCTTCATTTCCGCATCGGACAGACGGCCTGTGGATTCCAGTATATTCAGAGGAATCGCGATTTTACCGAGGTCGTGCAGGAGCGTGCCGTAGTACAGATCGCGCAGATCTTTTCCCGTCAGCCGCATCAGACGCCCGATCTGCTGCCCGAAATTGACGGTCGCCAGCGTATGTACGACGGTATGCTCGCTTCTGAAATCGATGGTGTAAACGAGCATTTCCAGAAATCCCTTCTTATACTGTTCGGAAAAAGCTCTTTTGGAAAGCAGTTCCGTCAGCTCTTCCTTATAGGCACCGCTTACCAGATTGGCCGTAATGCCGTATTTTACTTCCGCCCGATGAAATAAATCCAGCGCCGCGCCGGAAAATTTGATATCCCGGTATCTGTTAAAATAATCCTTCTCCATCTTTTCTTCTTTCAGATGCAGAAAAGTATCCATTTTATCCGCCAGATTCAGGCATTCGATAATATGTTTGTAGCGGCTTTGAATCAACCCATAACGATTGTAATCCAAATGATGATAAAGCACAATCTCCGCTTTATCATCCATCGGAGATAAATATTTCAGAAAAAGAAAACCGTAAATGGAATGGGGCCACAGATTTTTCGTCTCAAAATCGCTGACATTTTTGATATCATCCTCCTTAAAAAGTCCAATATCATGAAGAACGCCAAGCATCGTATAGTCCACCAGTTCCTGTTCCGTATGTATCTGTTCACATTCCAGCATTTTATATAGAATATAACCAGTAATTTCGCCATGATTCATGATTTTTCCATTGATGATATCGAGCGTTTTTCTGATAATTTCGTATACATCCTTGCTGCTGATGATGCTCATTACCTGTTTCTTCCTTTCTTCCGTATCCCTTTCCTACCCATTATAATCTATATGGAAAAATTTTGCACCCTCAATTTTATCATAATTTCGCCGGTTGAACTTTGTGCTGTTTTTCTATATAATAGTATGAGAACGGTTCGCAAAGCGAACCGTTCTCATACTAAAGAACTCCTGAATACGGCGTTCTTCATACCGATGACTTGAAAAGAGAGGTATCGTTCCTATGAACTTACTGAAAAAACTGACAGAACCGGTGGATATGACGGAAGGTTCTCCCTGGCAGAAAATCGTGTTATTTACCGTTCCCATGCTGATCGGAAATATCGCGCAGCAGCTGTACAATACGGTAGACAGCGTCGTTGTCGGCAATTATGTGGGAGACAACGCACTGGCGGCGGTTGGCAGCGCAGGCCCCATTTTAAATCTCCTGATCGTTTTGTTCGTGGGAATCAGCGTGGGCGCAGGCATCATGGTGTCGCAGTACTTCGGCGCCAGAGAACGCGAAAAGCTGTCCCTTACCATCGGCAACTGCATTACGCTGACCGCCATTGCGACGGTATTCGTCATGGTCGTGGCTTCGTTGATCGCAAGACCCCTGCTGGAGCTTTTGAAAACACCGGATTCCATTATCGACTGGTGCCATTCTTACCTGCTGATACTTTTTATCGGCTCGGCCGGACTTGCCTATTATAATATTCTGAGCGGCATTTTGAGAGGGCTTGGCGATTCCATGTCCGCTCTCGCCTATCTGCTCATATCGACGGTGATCAATATCGTATTGGACCTGCTCTTCGTGGCAAAGCTCAACATGGGCGTCAACGGCGTGGCGCTTGCTACCGTGATCGCACAGCTGATTTCCGCCATTCTGTGCCTGTTCCGTCTGAAAAAAATGCAGGATATTTTCACGCTGCGGACCGAACACCTGAAACTGGAAAACCAGTATGCCGCAAAAGTCATTCAACTGGGACTTCCTTCCGGCATTACGCAGGCAATTCTTTCGATGGCGATGATTATCGTGCAATCGCTGACAAACAGCTTCGGAGAAATGTTCATCGCCGCCAACGTCATCATTATGCGCGTGGACGGTTTTGCCATGATGCCAAACTTTTCTTTCGGCACGGCAATGACGACTTATGCCGGACAGAACGTGGGAGCAAAACAGCCGGAGCGGGTAAGCCGCGGCGCCGTACAGGGTACCCTGATCGCCATGGGAACTTCCGCCGTTATTACGGGCCTGATTCTGCTCTTCGGCAAATCGCTCATGGGAATCTTTACAAAGACGCCGGAGCTTGTGGAGTTAAGCCGGTATATGATGGGCATCCTCGCCGTCGGTTACATCGCAATGGCCGTGACGCAGAGCCTTTCCGGCGTCATGCGCGGCGCGGGCGACACGGTGACACCCATGTGGATTTCCATCGTCACGACCATTTTTCTCCGGGTCCCGATCGCCTATGGCATTTCCTTCCTGACAAGAACGGCCGAGCTGCCTTACGGAAGACAGGAATGTATTTTCATCTCTCTGCTCGTTTCCTGGCTGGCAGGTGCGCTGATCACATATTTCTTCTACCGGCACGGAAAATGGAAAGATAAGGCGGTCTGAAAAGCATTTTTGTGCACTATGCCTTATCAATTGTAAAAAGCATCTTTTGGTACCCGAGACCCCTTCCCGTCGTCCGTCGTCCCCGTTCCATCCGCTTTCCACGATGATGTTCCTTCCTCTTTCCCGGCTGTTCCCGGAGCAGATTCTCCGCCAGGCTGTTCTCCTGCGGCGCCTTCTCCGGCAACAGCTTCCATAAGCTGTTCTTCGCCTTCCGCTCCGTCCCCTGTTTTCTCCGCCAGATCAAGACCGGATGTCTCATCGTCGATCTGCTGTTTCATCTGCTGTATCTTCGCATCCTCCGCGATGGCCCTCATGATCAGGTTCACATCCTCCGGAGAAAACATGCCGATTGCCTTCGCCAGATCGCCCAGATTATCCCGGTTGACGATCAGGCTTCCGCCGCCGGACAATGGAATATTCAGGCAGTTTTTCTGATTGCTGGTATCCCCCAGACAGAGCGCTCTGTGTTCTTCATCACATACAAATACGACGCCGTTATATTCGATGATGCCGTCTTTTGCCAGATAGAAATACGGCACGCCGTTGTCCTCCGGCATCCCTTCCGTCATCGCCATATTCCAGAGTTCCGACTCGCTGAGCCCTTCCACCTTGCTCTTATCTCCGTTCTGCTGCTCCAGCTTTGCAAAAAGTTCCTGAAGCGTTTTTCCCCAGGAAGACCGGACTTTTCCGTCCTCATGTAACTTTTCAATGCGGCTGTCTGTCACGAAGCTGCTCCAGTCTCTCTGATCCGCCATAAAAGCATCCGCGCTTTTTGCCCTTCTGTCTCCCATAATGCTGTTTTGTGCATAGGAAAGCAGCTTCTGATATGTGCCGCTCGTCTGACTGCCTAAAATCCCCTGAGAATCCGCATAAGCGCACAGGGCGAACATTTCAAGCTGGGTGGCGTTCTTCGGATCCACATCCCTCGGACTGACCATGTACAGCTCTTCTTTACCGTTCTTTCTCTGCATCCGTATTTCGATGACGGGATTGCCGGCCGTGGAATCCGCCCTGTAACTTGCCGAATATGTCGTACCGTCTTCCAGCGTGCCGAAGCCGATGATGCCGCTGTTTGCCCTTCCTTCTTTCTGATAGAACCGGATTCCGTTCATTTCTTTTACAGCACCGTCATTCTGAAGCGCGGCATTTGACCATGCGTCGCATACTTTGGCGGCATTTTTATAGCCGACCATATTTCCGGCCTGATACTGTTCATCCCGCCATTTCCGCAGAGCGCCCAGATAATCCGCTTTCTGCGCGTCATCTTTGGCCGGATGATCAAAAGAATCCAGATCTTCTTCTTTCAGCCATCCTTTTCCGATCAGATAATCGTTCAATGCCTGCATCTCTTCATAAGAAGCATTCTCCGGGTCTACCGATGCCGGATCAAAATCCGGATTTCCAAAAGCCCTCGCCGTATCCTGTATCATTGCGCTGCTCCCGTAAGCATACGCCTCGTCGAATCCCGGTGCCTCCACGCTTCGGCCGGCCCGTCCGTACTGATACGGATTGTAAAACGCATTTCCCTGTCCGATTCCTGTTACTGCCATAAATTCTATTCCTCCCCTGCCTTTTAAATTTGGTTCCTGACTTATATCTTTACATGGTTTTGAAACAACGCGGTCAGCAATTTTTCCTCCGTGTCTTCTTCGGCCGCTTCCTGTACTTCATCCCTTTTATGCTGCAAATCTCCCGACGCTTCCGCCAGTTCCTGCTGTTCTTTCATCGCCTCGATACGTTCCCGCAGCTCTTCCCGGAGCGCATCCAGCTGATCGTCAAAATCTTCCAGAAGCTTATCCCATTCCTCCACGGAAAATTCGGAATTGCCGATCATATACTTGGGCGGTCCGTTCTTTATCCGGTCTTCGATGAACTCGTAGAATTGCAACAGCGCTTCTTCCACCGTCAGCGCCTCGTTTTCCTCCGTTTCGTTTTCGCCGCCGGCCGTTTTCTTTTCCCAGGCTTCCAGCGCCGCCCGTTCAATGGGGTCTTCCGTATCCGCCTCCAGCCGGTCGATCTGAACTTCATATCCTTTCAGCGTTCCGTCTTCCATCTTCTGTTCCACATATACGCTGCGGCTGTCTCTGTTTATCCGCGCCGCCAGCGTATATCCTTCTGCGGCACAGGCTTCGAAATAATCGCTTTCCTGATAAGACAGATGTTTTGCCTCACAGACTCTGACCGCCTGCTTTTCATCCGCCGCATCTGTCCGCACGCGGTCTCCTCCGGCTTTACCCGCGCCTTTCACACGGTTGTCTCCGCTTCCCGCTGTGCCTGCTTTTTCCTGCTCCCGCAGGCCGATGGGCGAAGCCAGATTCCGGTAAGGAAACGCGGCCGAAATCACGGACGCCGCGGATGCCGCATTTTCCTCTCTGACCGAATCGTTTTCCGCACGGCCGTTCAGGTTTTCGGACAGGCTCCTTGAAAAGCTGCCGCCATGATTTCTGTTGTTTTTTCCGACTCCGTTCGTTCTTTCATAACAAGGCTGTTTTCCGATTCCATTTACATTCATACACATTCTCCATTTCTGATTCGGACTAAAAAGGGTTTCATTTTTTAATCCGCCAACCTTTTCCTGAGGGCTTCCCTGCCCCTCTTTAAATTTGTCTTAACTGTATTTTCCGGCATTCCAAGAATCTTTGCAATCTCTTTTATGGAATAATCCTCATAATAGAAAAAGTAAAGGCAGTCCCGGTATTTGCCGGGCAGCTCCAGCACCTCCCACAAAGTTTCGTCCTCTTTCGTATCGGGAAGCCGAAAGTATGCTTTCTCCTGTTCCGGTATCTTCTCGATGCTTACGGTCGTGCTGTTCCATTTGCTTTTCATGATATCCCGGCACAGGTTCACCGTCGTTTTTATGAACCATGCTTTTTCATGTTCTTTATTTTCAAACTGCGGCTCGTATTTCAGCAGTCTTACAAACACTTCCTGTGACACATCCTCCGCGTCCGCATGCCGCTTCATCTGCATAAACGCCACCCGGTACACGAGAGAATACTGTTCCCTGAAATATGCCTCGAATAATTGTCTTGTCATATTCTGTCTTTTCGTGCCCCCTCACTGATAATACGAACGATATGGGGAAAAAGTTTCAGGCACGCCAATTTTTTTAATACCTGCGCGCCGCATGACCGCAGACGCCCCGTCTGCGATCAGGAAAAGAGACCGCCCCCCATATTCAGTACATATACTGTGCCTTATAAAAATCCCATCCCGTCCACTGTTCATACATATCCAGAAATTCTTCTTCCGTCAGATATTCCCGGACTACATATTCTCCGTCTTCATTTCGTTCCAGTTCTTCTTCCGTCTTTGGCCTTTCCCGCAGAAAATAAGTCCCGACGCCGCCTGCGCCGAACGTATCCGGGTACAGTCCGGCATAATAATCTTTTAATTCCTCTTCATATTCCGTAAACCTGTATCTGACTAACGTATCCGAATATTCCCTGTTCCATTTCGAATCGAAACGGCATTTTCGAAAAACGCTCGTGCACGGACCGCCGGATACGCCCCATTCATATACAAGCTCTCCGCCGGCCGTAATAAAAAGGAACTCCATCCCGTCGCAGTCGTCCAGATAGACCATCTCCACCATGCCGTCCTGATAAGCATATATCGCATAAACCGCCCGCTTCCGGCCGTTTTCATAATCCGGCATTTCCTCTATCGTCCAGCTGTCTATCAGTTCCGGCATCCCGTCCCCGTTGACGTCCATGCGGAGCCACTCGTCCGAACTTTTTCCCCATACATACGGTTTTTCAATGGGACAGACGTCGGACCAGTCCCCCTGCTCTATCCGGTCGAAAGCCCTGTTACAGGCCGCAAGCTCTTCTTTATCTTTTATCGGATCATACTGTTTTAAAATGTATGGCTCCGCCGTCAGACTGCCGCTTTTTATGTCCATTTTCCAATTTGCATAATATCGTTTCCCGGTGGCCTTTTCGATGCCTCCCACGTCTCCCGTCACCGTTCCTCCATCGTCCGGGCAAATCCCGGTAAACTCCGCCGTCACGTTGGAAAAGAACGCCTGACTGCCGGACGCTTCTTTTTCTTTCGCCATACCATATCCCTCACAGAGCATTTCCTCCGCCGTTCCCGCATCGAAAACTTCTTCTTCCAGTTCCCGCATAACGCTTCTCTTCTCCGACAAAGGCATGCTTCTTATGCTTTCAAAACCGTTATCCCCGGCTATTTTTGTATACAGGATTCCCTGTTTTTCATCGACCAGAAAATCTTTGACCGGATAAATCTGAAATTCTTCCTCCGGCATCCGGATATAAAGCACATATTGGTTACAGGGAAATGTCTCCGGCACCGCCAGCCAGTAAAGATAGTAAGCATAAACCGCAATCCCCTCCGCCTCATACACGCAGTCACAGTGCCGCAGTTCTACGGAATTGGGCGCCGCACATCCCTGGTAGACCACATGGAAACTGCCTTCCGGCTCTTTTGCTCCGTTCGCCGCCTCTTCCGCCTTCCATACCGCTTCCGCCGTTTCCGGCACCTCACAGAAAACCTCCGCGGCAATATGATACACCGCCATTTTGTTCTCTTCCTGCCGCCCGCCCGTATAGACCGCCGCTGTTGTAAAAAGCGCTGCCGCCGTCATCGCCAGACGTTTCCATCCGGCCCTTCGGCCTGTTATATCCGCCGCCTTCCTTTTTATTTTCCTGATCTTCCGTTCTTCTTTCACATCTTATCCCCCCGCTTCGCCGCACCGGAAATATCCGGCTCTATTTTACAAAACTTTTGCATCATAGTTGCATCATCTTTTTTTCATTTTTTGTAACCAATTCCCATTCTCAGTTGTATTATGAGTGAAGGGCCTTTCAAATACAACAGCACAAACGGCAAAAAGGAGCACTCATGAAGCAGTCGGTACAGGAACTGGCGGCGTTATACCGGAATAATCTGTTCGCTGTGGCATTTAACGTCTGCAAAAATGCACAGGACGCGGAAGACATTGTTCAGGATACGTTTCTCCAGTATTATACAGGTAAAAATCAGTTTGACAGCGAACAGCACATACGCGCATGGCTGATCAGAGTCGCCATCAATAAGGCGAAAAATATCAACCGTTCCTTTTGGAGGCGCAACAGGACTTCGCTTGAAGATTATATGGAAACGCTGGCTTTCGAAACGCCGGAATCGGAAAATCTTTTCGAAACAGTCATGCAGCTTCCTGAAAAATACCGCATCGTTATTCATTTATTTTATTATGAAGATTACGCAGTCAAAGAGATTGCGGATGTTTTGAAAATAAGCGAAAGCAATGTGAAAGCCAGACTGTCGCGCGGACGGGAACTGCTTCGGAAAGTTTTAAAGGAGGAATGGAAGAATGACTAATAAAGAGCGTTATAAACAGGCATTTTCAGCAATTCATCCCTCCGGCCGTTTATCTTTGGAGGTAGAAGAAATGGCTCGTATTCAGAAAAAACACAAATCAAACATGACAATCGCCGCCGCAATCGCCTGCGCGGTCATTATCGGCGCTTCCGGAACCGTATACGCCGCGGATATCGGCGGCATTCAGGAAAAACTGTCCTTATGGCTTTATGGAGAGAAAACCCGGGTCGATGTGACCGAAGACGGCGGCGGATACACCTTTACCTATGAGCAGGACGGAGAAACCGAGTCCGTAGGCGGAGGCGGTATCATCATCGACGAAGACGGCACGGAAACGAGAATGAGCGCCGGCGAAGTGGCGGAAAGCATGAACAAACACGCTTCCGTTCTGGAAGATGAAAACGGCCGGATCTGGGTCTGCTACTATGATCAGAAAACGGATATTACAGATCTTTTCGATCAAAACGTATGCCGGATTTCCATTTCTCATGACGGCGAACCGGTTTATCTGGACATAACTCAGGAAGAAGACGGTTTTTCTTTTTCCCAGAGCACCAAACCGGAGCATAACAGAAAATCTTATACGATTATCCCGGAAAACTAAACCACATAGAAGCAGGCATATGCCTGCTTCTAAATCCGTATACACCCCCGTATGGCGGGATGCCCGCGGTTTTCTTCAAAAATCTTTTCGCCATGCGGTCCCCGTCAATGGCTTTCCGTAAAAATCTTTCCCGAACGCAGCGCGATCACAAGCGACAGGATTCCCGCAAAGAATACTACCGCAAATTCAAAACCCTGACAGATTTCAAACAGCACACCATACAGCAAGCTTCCCAGCGGCTGTGCGCACATGGAAACGGCCATCATCAGCGCAATGACTTTCCCGATCAGCGACTGCGGCGTCCCGGCCTGTACGAAAGAGATGATCTGTACCGAAAAGATTGTCGAACAGACCATAACCAGAAAACAGCATACTGTCAGCACCAGATAATGTACCATTCCGGATACGGAAAAAAGCAGCGCGGCACCCGCCGGAAACAGACAAAGCGCGCTGATGACAATCAGATTTCCCGCCTTTTTCATCGAAAGCTTCTTCGCAAAAATACCTGCACAGACGCCTCCCGCCAGTCCGCCCGCCGCAAGCGCTCCCTGCGCAAATCCGTAAAGCGTGTTCGCCCATGACGCCTCCAGGTCAAACACCTCCGTTATCAGGTAAGGCATCCCCACATTGATCAGAGACGACATAAACAGATTGATGCTGCAGGCTGACAGAACCGACTTCCCGATCATGGGCTTTTCATGCCGGATAAACCGGAAACTTTCTCCGAAATCCTTTCGCACGATCTCCCACAAACGGCCGTTTTTTTCCTGCTTCACACAGGGGATTCTGATAAAAATCTCCATCACCGCGGAAAACAGAAAGCAGCACGTACAGACGGCCAGCACGGCTTCCAGCCCGTATGAACTGTATAAAATCCCGCCGAGTATGGGACCGAGCAGCGACGCAAGGGAACTGATCATATTGATAATGGAATTGGCCGCCATCAGATTTTCCTGACCGGCCAGCACCGGCATGCTTGCGGAAACGGCGGGCTGATACGCCCCGGCAATTCCGTACAGCAGCATCAGCACCGCCGTCAGCAGCAGAATCAGATGCTGCCCGTTCATCAGCATATAGAAGGAAAAAACGAGGAGCGCCGTGAGAAAATCCAGCGCCACCATAATATTCCGCTTATTGACTCTGTCCGCAACGATCCCGCCCACCGGAGACAGCAGCACCATGGGCAGAAAAGCGCAGGCTGTCACCGCACCATACAGCGCGGAAGACCCCGTTTGATTCAACAGATACAGCGGCAGCGCAAAACGCAGCGCGGCATTGCCGAACAGAGAAATGATCTGGCCGATGACGACCAGCGTAAAATCTTTTGAAAACAACTTCTGTTTCATAACTATACCTCCATGTTTTCTTTATACATACCGCACGGCGGTATGTATAAATGCTAAAAATGATCTGCCCTGTATGAGGGCAGAATTCTTTTTCCTGTAACTCTTTACCTGTGCTTCTGGTAAACCGCCGTCAGTTCTACCATCCTGTCTGTCAGCTCCTCATCAACGATATCCAGCCCCAGGCTCTTCATCACCTGACGGAAAAGCAACGTCTTATTCCGGACTTTCTCCACCGAGTCGTCAAATACCATCGGATTCATCCAGAAATTGGCAAGCAGCATGATAAGCTCCGCCGTCTCCAGCGGATAATCCACCTTAATTGTGCCGTCCGCCATGCCCTGTTCCAGAATCGGCCGAATATAGTTTGGCGCAACCTCCGATATCGTCTCGCCCAGCATGCTGAATAACAGCCTGGGATTTGCACCGAGATGCGGCGCAACCGTAAAAATATCATCCTGTACGGGCCGGTTAAGGGATTCTTTGAAAATCGACTGCAGCTTTTCCTTTCCGCTGACGTTCTTCTGGTCACGGATATTCAAAAGCATCCGATTGGATTCCTCCGTCATTCTCTCCGTCACGGCGACCAGAATATCTTCTTTTGATTTAAAATGGTGGTAAATGGCGCCTTTGCTGAGCCCTCCCAGATGATCGATAATGTCCTGAATCGATGTATGTTCATATCCCTTTTCCAGAAACAGCCGGGATGCGACATCCAAAATCAGATTGATCGTTTCTTCCGGGTGCTTATTCCTTGCCATGAGAAACCTCCGTTTCCGTTCTCTCTCGAAAAATATTTTTATACATACCGGTAGTATGTATATAGTATCATACTGCTCTGCCATCTGTCAACGGAAAGGTTTTGAGATTTTCCGACTCTGTTGGCACAGATCAGATAAACTGACAAAATCAGACCCGCATCCGTCGCATTTTCAGCATCAATACGATATAATAAGTATGGCACTGATTTTTCAATCGCGAATTTGTGCCGACGCTGACAGCATCCTGGGCCCAAAGTTCGCAAAATGAGAGAAAGGCATGGTGATTAATATGACGATACGTCCTGCCGCCGCCGGCGATTTTGAATCCATCATGAACATCTATTCCTATGCGAGGGAACGGATGCGCCTTACCGGAAACCCCGACCAATGGGGCACGGACAGGCCTCTGCCTGAAACGGTGTGGAACGATATCCGGCAGGGACAGGCTTATGTCATGACAACGCAGAACCGGATCTGCGGCGTTTTCGCGTTCATCATCGGAACGGAACCGACTTATCAGCTTATCGAAAACGGCGCCTGGCTAAACGATGCGCCATACGGCACCATACACCGGATTGCCGGAAACGGACAGGCCGGGGGGATTCTGAAAGGCGCCCTTTCTTTCTGCGGACAGCAGATAAACAATATCCGCATCGATACCCATGACGATAATCATATCATGCAGCATCTGCTTCTAAAATACGGCTTCAGGAAATGCGGATATATTTATGTTGATGACGGAAGCCGCAGAATCGCATATCAGAGAATTTCCGAACCACAATATACTACCAGCGTAATAACCGGTACAAATTTCTCATCTTTTGCCAGGCCCGAAAGAAATTCGTCCGATGTGTCACAGATGTGATATCAGAATTTCAGACCCCAGATATGTTTGGAATTATGATAACACAACTTTTTCTTTTTGTAAAACGGTTGACGAAATTCCTGTAAAAGATTATGATAAGAGCTGGACTGTCCGGGGAAACAGGTGTAAATCCTGTACGAGCCCGTCGCCGTAAGGCATATAAAACGACATGAACCTGACCCTAAGCCACATACGGGAACAAGCCATTGGAAACATCCGAGAAGGCCGGTTTATGGAATGCCAAGTCGAAATATCCGGACAGAGCACTTCCCCGTTACAGCCGCGAGCGCCGGCCGGGGGAAAATAAAATCAAAGGAGAATCATTATGAGAATGAATCGAAACAGAAAATTATCGTCATTCATCCTTTGCATGGTGCTGATTGTGGCTATGGCACTCTCTACAACAGGTTGTAATGGCAGTACAAAACAAAACGCGCCCTCCGGCACGGAAACAACTGCTGAAACAAAAGCGGATACGGAAAGCAGCGCCAATACGGACAGCTCCCAGTCGGAAAATACCGTTCTCGGAGAAGGCAGCATCACGTTTCCTTTCACCGTCATCGATCAGGACGGTAACGAAACAGTGTTTGAAATCCATACCGACAAGGAAACGGTAGGGGAAGCGCTGGCCGAACTCGGTCTGATTGCGGGAGAAGAAGGCGATTACGGACTCTATGTCAAGACCGTAAACGGCATCACGGCAGACTACGACACGGACGGCAAATACTGGGCCTTTTATATCAATGGGGAATATGCGGCGACAAGCGTTGACTCCACCCCGGTTGCGGAAGGAGAAAGCTACTCCTTTCAGGTGGAATAGACCGGTAAAGGAGGCGTAACCCAGAAATGAAGCTCACCATCAGGGAAATCGTCGTTTTCGGGATGCTCGGTTCCATTATGTACGCTTCCAAATTTATCATGGAACTGCTTCCCAACATACACCTGCTCGGTGTATTCACCGTCGCCTTTACGGTCGTTTACAGAAAAAAGGCATTGTATCCGATTTATACCTATGTGATCTTAAACGGTATGTTCTGCGGTTTTGCGACATGGTGGCTTCCCTACCTGTATTTATGGACCATTCTCTGGGGTGCGGTCATGCTTCTTCCGCGGCAAATGCCGAAAAAAATCCGGCCATTCGTTTACATGGCGGTCTGCGCGGCGCACGGCTTTTTATACGGAACGCTCTATGCGCCGGCTCAGGCAGTTTTATTCGGACTGAGTTTAAAAGGCACGGCCGCATGGATTATCGCGGGCCTGCCCTGGGACTTCATACACGGCGTCAGCAATTTCTTCTGCGGCATTCTGATTATGCCCATCGTCTCTGTTTTAAGGCTGGCGGAAACTATTGGGGAAACGGACTTCTGAACACAACCGGCGTTATGCACCCGACAGGGCGGCATGACGCCGGTTTGTTATGTGGCGTTCCACATTATACAAAATCTGCCACACGACGGGCAAAGAAAACCGTCCTGTGGCAGAAATATTTTCACGTCATTTATAAATTTTATGATTCCCGGCTTTTGTATTTACACAATCCCCTGAGCTTTCATCGCCTCAGCTACCTTTAAGAAGCCCGCGATGTTCGCGCCTGCTACATAATTGCCTTCCATGCCGTACTTTTTGGAAGCTTCATCGAGATTATGGAAGATATTAACCATGATTCCCTGTAACTTGGAATCCACTTCTTCGAATGTCCAGGAAAGCCGTTCGGAGTTCTGGCTCATTTCCAGCGCGGAAGTTGCAACGCCGCCTGCATTGGAAGCCTTTCCGGGGCAGAACAGAACGCCGTTCTTCTGGAAATACTCGGTAGCATCCATTGTTGTAGGCATGTTTGCACCTTCTGCAACCGCAAAGCATCCATTCGCCACGAGTGCTTTTGCATCTTCCAGATTCAGTTCGTTCTGTGTCGCACAAGGAAGCGCCACATCACATTTTACGGTCCAGACGCCCTTGCCCTCATGATATTCCGCGCTCGGTCTTGCCGCCGCATATTCCGTCAGACGGGCGCGTTTTACTTCTTTTACTTCTTTCAAAAGCGCTACGTCGATGCCTTCCGGATCGTAAATCCAGCCCGTGGAATCGGAACAGGTAACGGGTTTGCCGCCCAGCTGCTGTGCCTTCTGAATTGCGTAGATCGCAACATTGCCTGCACCGGATACGGCAATCGTCTTGCCCGCAATATCTTTTCCGTTGCATTTTAACATTTCCGCTGTCAGATATAACAGTCCGTAACCCGTTGCTTCCGTTCTCGCGAGGGAACCGCCGTAGGTCAGTCCCTTTCCTGTCAGAACGCCTTCATATATGTTGCGGATTCTCTTATACTGACCGTACATAAAGCCGATTTCACGGCCGCCTACACCGATATCGCCTGCCGGTACGTCCGTGTCCGCGCCGATATGTCTGCAAAGCTCTGTCATGAAACTCTGGCAGAATGCCATTACTTCTCTATCTGATTTACCCTTAGGATCAAAATCGGAACCGCCCTTGCCGCCGCCGATCGGAAGCCCTGTCAGGGAGTTCTTAAAAATCTGCTCAAATCCCAGGAATTTAATGATACCGAGATTAACGGAAGGATGGAATCTCAAACCTCCCTTATAAGGTCCGATCGCACTGTTGAACTGTACACGGAAACCGTTATTTACCTGAACCTGCCCCTTATCATCTACCCACGGAACACGGAACTGGATAATTCTTTCCGGAATGGTCAGTCTCTCCAGCAAAGCATCTTTTTTATATGCTTCTTCATCCGCTTCGATGACAACGCGGAGAGATTCCAATACCTCTTTTACTGCCTGATGAAATTCCGGCTGTGCGGGATTTTTTGCTACTACCAATTCATAGACTTCATCAACATATGACATCTTTCATATCCTCCTTTACCGTATCTTGCTTTGTCATTTTACATTATAGTATGCCGCGGAAAAATCCACAACCACATTTCCTATGAAAAAGCATAGAAATTTTATTCGGTTTTTTATACAAATTGTACAATGATACAGTAATTCAGGTATAATTGTATACAATCTGTAAAGCCATACAGCGTATGTACCGCTTTTATGACGGTTTCTGTAAAGCATCCATCTTTCCCCGGCGTCATCCATCGGCACAACGACCTTTTTTCCGGCAAAAGGCCGGCCGGTTACAGGTATTCTTTCATCTGTTCGATGCTTTTTGCTTCAAAATCCATCAGTTCCCGGGCCAGCTCGACGGAACGGTCCTGGGCCAGTTCATTATGCTTGACCGTCTTATACATACTGGTCATCCCCCGGCTGCTTCCCTGAATCATCATTTCTGCCAGATGACTTGTGCTGACGTTCAGCATTGTGCCCATATGAACGCTGCCGCGAAGCACAAAATCCACGATCTGATTGCTTCTGTACGTACCGCTCTGCTCCTCGATCAGCCTTTCCACAGCGTCATTATGGATTCTCGCATATCCGATGGACTGTCTGGAAAGTTTCAATGTAAAATCATTATCCGTTGTTTTGTCCAAAAGCGTATCGATCGTTGTCATCGCCATCTGCGTATTCCGCTGAATCTCCCGTAAAATCGTAATATCATCCTGTTTCATAGCCGTCTCCTGTTCACAAAAAAAGAGTATAGATTTTACTCTACACTCTTTACTATTGCCATATTTTCCATCTTTAATCATGAAGCCGACTTCATTACTCCACATAATCGGATTTGACATAAGCAGTCTTTCCGTTGTACTTGATCTTCGTCCAGCCGTCCGCCTGCTTCATAACAAGCTCCAGCTCTTCGCCGACATAGGCCGTCCCCAGCTTCTCGCCGTTCTCGCTGGCTGAACTTCTGATTCTGACATTCTCGATAACAGTTACCGTTCCGTTCGTTTCAGCAGCCGCAGTCTCCGTATGATCTTCCTGCGGTTCTTCTTCGACTTCCACTTCATTGTTGTTATCTACGACTTCCGTCTCGATATCTTCCAGAAATTCGCTCTTGATATACGCGGCTCCGCCTTCGTATTCGATCTTGCTCCATCCGTTACCGATCTTTTCTAACAGCTTAAACTCATCGCCAATAGCCGCTTTGCCGAGTTTATCGGCCGTCTCGCTGTCGGATGACCTGATGTTCACAACATCCGTTGCCTTCACTTTCGTTACAACAACCTCCGGTCCTTCCTCCGCGTTTTCATCGGTTCCCGTCTCAGCATCCGCCGTTTCGGCACCGGCTTCCGTTTCGCTGTCCTCAGTCTCCTGTGCCAGCGCTCCGCCTACATTTTTCTTGATTTCATCATTCAAATCCAGAATAAACTGCGCCAGATCCGGATTCTCCGCCACCATATCATTGTATTCGGCGGCAACCTTATTGTTCAGATCGATTACATCATCCTGCAACGTGACCTGCTCGATATAAGCCAGCTCGTTATCGGTACAGCCATCGCTTTCGTTAATATAATATGTTCCGTTTTCGTCCACACAGACATAAAAAACTTTCATGCCCGGAAGCAGATCTTCATAATCCGTAAACTTCAATTCGGAACAGACATATACGATATAGGTATTCTCCAACGGTCCTTCTTTGGTATAAATATCCAGCGTCGAATAAGCATCTATATATTTGCTCGTTTCTTCAATGCGAAGTACTTCCGAATCGTCGATATCGCTTACCAAAGAGCGGATTGTATCGATATCACCGGCCGCCTGCGCCGTATAGTACGTGTTGATGAGTTCCGTAATTCCTGAAATCGTATTCTGCTGTAATGCAACCTCCGGAACGACATATTCTGCCGATTCCATTGTATCCTCTAATGTACTGTTCGCAGCGATATTTTCCTGCTGCTCCGTTTCTTTCTTGTTTGCCCTGATAGAAATAACAACAGTAATGATTACGCAGGCCGCCAAAACAACAGGCATTACAATTTTGGCATGTCTGACGAGCCAGCTTCCGAGACTGTCAAGTTTCGCCAAAAGAATATCCCCTAAACCATTATTTGACGTTTTCATAATCTACAACCTTTCTTCATTTAAAAAGATGATGCAAATGCACCCGACAGGAATCGAACCTGCATCAAAGGCGTCGGAGGCCTACGTTTTATCCGTTAGACTACGGGTGCATATGTTACAAAATTATTACATCATCTTGTTTATAATACCATAAGAAAGCCGTCTTGTCCAGTACCATACGCAAAGAAAATTTTTCCTTTTAAAAACTTAAAAAAAACGCCGTATTTTCGGGCATTCCGGCGGCATTCACAGCCGCCGGAACAGATATTTTGCAAAATAAATTTCTTTTTTACCCTTCTGTCCGGCCCGAACTTTCTTCATCCGAAGCCGGCCGGATTATCTTTTCACATAACCTCCTTTTCGTCCGTCATACAGGACATTCTACTTTTCACCAAATATCACTACTTTTCCCAAAACTCTGTCATAATAGTAGACATTGTATGACAGCCGTTCTTCCGGCTCAACCTGCGCATCGTTCACTTCTTTTACCATATCGGTGTAAAATTCCTTCCCCGTTATGCCGTCGTCGGGTACAAGGATCACTTCATGAACGGAGCTTGGCAGAATGATCAGATTCTTATTCAGTTCTCCGGCCAGCTTCTTCATGGAACTGGAATAAAGAAGCGCGGATGCACCGAATATTCTGTCACAGTTGCTCAAAACATACATTGCGGAATTACGCTCCATCGCCACATCAGCCCCTTTCGGCATTTCAATCCGGACTTCTCTCCTGTCATGGCAATGTTTCTGCTCCACAAATTCCTGAATAAGCTGTCTGACCGGCATCATTTCTTCCGGCCTCATCCGCAGCATATTGGCCTTTGCCGTTTCGTACAGGACCGGCACATCGATTTCCCACATGGCCAGATGGCTGTTCTTAATGAGAATGGTAGCTTTTCCAAAGCACGCATCCTCAAACGCATAGTAAAATACAATCGCGAGATCGTTCCATTCCACATAAGGGATTTCCGCCAGCATTTCTCTGTTGCTCTCCCGATGAATCAGTTTATACAGAATCCTGCTTTTTGCACGCGCAAACTGCGTAAAAAACTCCATGTCCATGTTGATCTCTCTGGCATTCTTCCTGTACACACATAAAATATCGTATACGATATCTCCGAAAGCCCGCCCGTCCTCATGTTCTTCATACAATTCATCGATATAAACGGTGGGCGATACATTGCTTTCCTTTCCTGTAATAATAATGCCGTGCAGGCGGACTCCGTTATTCTTCGTCACCTCCCGGAACGCAATTTCATATTCCGCTCCCATAACTTCTCTCAACGCATCGCAAATTTTGTTTCCAAACTCTTCCAATCTCATATTGTCCTCTCTTTCTCTTCTCTCCGGACCATACGAGCATGTCTGCGGCAGTACCGCAGGCATTGTGCGGTTTTTTCCGCAATTTTACCAATACTTTAGACCGCTGCGATTACAGCAATTTCCTGATAGCATAAAAAGACAATGGACGCTTACGTTTTCCATTGTCTTTCAGGCTTTCAAAATCATGTATGCAGTATTCTTATACTCTTGACAGATATTCTCCCGTTCTGGTATCGATCTTAATCACTTCACCCTGATTAACGAATAACGGTACCATTACTTTCGCGCCGGTCTCTACGATCGCAGGCTTGGTCGCACCAGTCGCCGTATCGCCTTTAAAGCCGGGCTCCGTATCTGTAATTTCAAGTTCAACGAATAACGGCGGTTCGATCGCGAATACATTGCCGTTATAGGAACAAATCTTCACCATTTCGTTCTCTTTTACGAATTTCAGCGCATCCCCTACGGTATCGCTGTTCAATGCAACCTGATCATAATTCTCCGTATCCATAAAATTGAACAAATCGCCGTCCGAATATAAATACTGCATGTCCTTTCTGTCGATTCGTGCCTGTGGGCATTTCTCAGTCGGTCTGAAAGTCTTCTCGACAACGCCTCCGTTGATGATATTTTTCAGTTTCGTTCTGACAAAAGCCGCGCCTTTGCCCGGTTTTACATGCTGAAACTCTACTATCTGATAAACGTTGCCTTCATACTCAATCGTAATACCATTCCTGAAATCGCCTGCAGATATCATAAAATAATCCTCCTGAATCTTCACTTTGTTTTCACATTATAATTCTTATATAGTTTATACTATAAAGTTTCATTTTTCAACCTCTTTCCCAAAAAAGAGGAAAACTTTTTATTCGCCGCTCTCTCCGTCCTTTCCAAGAATGAAGTCGATCGCCATCAGGTATCCGTCGAGGCCTTTTCCGTAGATCTGTTTGTCGCATGCGGGCGCGGTTACGGATATTTTGCGGAAATCCTCGCGTTCCATAATATTGGAAATATGTATTTCCACCTTTTTAACCGCAATACTCGCAAGCGCATCGCGGATTGCGTAGCTGTAATGGGTATAGGCGCCGGGATTGATCACAATGCCTTCCGTTCCGTCAAAATAAGCATCCTGTATCCGGTCGATGATGGCGCCTTCATGGTTGCTCTGAAACACTTCCAGCGAACATCCTTCCTTCTGCCCTTTCTCGGCTATCATCTTTAACAGATCATCGTAATCCTTTGTTCCGTAAACGCTTTTTTCCCGGATTCCGAGAAAATTCAGGTTCGGTCCGTTTATTACCAGTATTTTCATTTTTCCGACAATGCTCCTTTCTCTGTCGCTTTCGCGATCTCATCCAGTATGGTGTCAAAATCTTTATCATCTACGTCGATGATAATATCGGACGCTTTTTCATAAATATCTTTTCTGGCATCCAGCAGCGTCCGGATTTTTCCCTGCGGGTCATCTCCCTGTAAAAGAGGCCGGGACGCATCGTGTTTTGTCCGCTCATAAATTGTCTCCGCATTGGCGCGCAGATACACGACCGTGCCGAGTTTCTTTAACAGCGCGCGGTTTTCTTCCCGCACGGGCAGGCCGCCTCCGACGGAAATAATCGTATTTTGGGCCGTCCGCATCAGCTTTTTTAAACAGGCCGTCTCCAGATCGCGGAAAAAGGCTTCCCCTTCGGTCCCGAAAATCTCTGAAATCGTCCTTCCCTCTTCTTTTTCGATCAGCTTATCCGTATCCACCATCGGCTGACGCAGACGATATGACAGCCGGATACCGACCGTCGTTTTGCCGCATCCCATAAAGCCGGTCAGAACAATATTTCCCATAAGCCTGTCCTTCCTCCCTCTCCGGTCATGCAAAAAGCCCCATCGCCTGCCGCAGTTTCTCATAAACAAGCCCGGCTTCTTCTTCCGTAATTTCCACTCCGTTCCACAGTTCATAGGCGATAATACCCTGATAGAGCAGCATTTTCAGCCCGTTATAAGCCTTTCCGCCCGCTTCCTGCACAAGGGACATGAAACGGGTCGTAAAAGGACGGTAAATCAGGTCAAAGCCCGTATGTATTTTCCGGTAAAAAGCGGCGTCATCAATCACCACATCTTCCGTATTGGGCGCAAGTCCCACGGAAGTGCCCTGAATCGCCAGAAATTTCCCGTCAGGCAGTTTCTGATAATCCGACAAAAGCATCGGCACGATCACATCCCGGCCGAATGCCCCGTTGACTTCCTCCGCCACCTGTTCCGCTTTTTCCCTCGTCCGGTTAAGCAGCCAGACCTTCCCGGCCTTCTGTGCGCCGCAAAGATAAGCCACCGCCCTGGCCGCGCCGCCCGCGCCGAGCAGAATGATCTCTTCACCTTCGATGCGGATGCCTTCTCCCGTCATCGCCCGGTATAACCCCGTCATATCCGTATTATATCCCTTATAGCCGCCATCGGTTCGTACAAGCGTATTGACCGCGCCGATATGGGCCGCCAGCTCGTCCGTCTCCACAAGACTTTCGATCACCGCGCTCTTATAGGGCACCGTCACGTTCAATCCGAGAACATTCAGCGCACAGGCGCCTTTCACCGCCTCCGCAAGCCGGCCCTCTTCCACCTGAAAAGGCACATAGACCAGATTATGGCCGCATTTTTCTGCCAGTGTATTATGGATGACCGGCGACATGGTGTGTTCCACCGGATTGCCGATCAGGCCGCACAGCCTCGTTTTCCCGTCGATCATGATGTCCGCCCCTTTCTTTCTCCGGCACCGCTCCCTGCGCCGGCCGGCCCGTTTTTTCCCTGCTGCCTCTTATAGAAAAAAAGCACCACTTTTTCCAGAATCCGTTTCAGTACGATCTGGATTTCTTCCTTAGGATGAATGGGCTTTACCAGATACGTCCGTATGCCGGCTTTCTTTGCCCCCCATACGTCCGTAAAAAGCTGGTCCCCGACAAACAGCGTGGTTTCCGGCGTCGTCCCCATCATCCGCATGGCCTTCTGATAGCTCGCCGGAAAAGGCTTGTTCGCCTTATAAATATAACGGGAACCCACCTTATCATTAAAAGTCCTGACTCTCGGTTCCTTATTATTCGATAAGAGCATACTCTCGTAGCCGATTTCCCGCAGTCTCTGAAACAGGAAAATACTCCGTTCATCCGCCGGCGCCCCGTGAGGTACAAGCGTATTATCGACATCGAAAATAACGCCGCGGTATCCCTCCCGATACAGGCCCGCATAATCTATTTCATAGGCTGAATCCAGATATACATCCGGATAAAAACGCTCAAACATCATGATATCCAGCTCCTTTCCCGATCTCTCCCGTTTTTATGCCTGAAAAAAGGCGCCGCCCGGCAGCACCTTCTTACAGATTCTTAACAATATGATTATATCTTGCCGTAAAAACGATTTTGACAATCGTGCTGAGCAGCATCAGCAGAATATCCCATAATAAAAAGGAATAGGCATTTTGTATGAATGCCTGATACCACGCCGCGCCTTCCCAGATCTTGTTCCCGAAAAAAATAAATAACAAAAGAAGCAACGCTATGGTCATAAAGAACCAGCGAAAACCGTTTGCAACCGTCATCGGCACGCTGGCCTTCGCCGCGATTTCTTTCTGCTGCTCAGTCATATAAACTTCCTTTCCATCCCGCTGCGGTTATCCGACGGGATTCTCCGATGTATCCAGAACTTTCTTCAGCTCATCCATAAATGTATTGATATCTTTAAACTCACGATAAACGGAAGCGAATCTGACATAAGCCACCGCTTCTAAATCCTTCAGTTTATTCATGACAAGCTCGCCGATCACCTGACTGGAGATTTCCTTTTCTTCCCGGTTAAAAATATCCGTCTCGATTTCGTCGATTAACTGATTAATCCGGTTAATACTGATCGGCCGCTTATGACAGGCCCGAAGCACGCCGGCCTCAATTTTGGTTCTGTCGTAAGTTTCCCTGTTATTGTCTTTTTTGATGATAATTAACGGAATCGTTTCGACTTTCTCATATGTCGTAAAACGCTTCTCGCATTCGTCGCACACGCGCCTTCTTCTGATCGAATTATTATCTTCCGCCGGTCTGCTGTCGATAACTCTTGTATTTTCATGACCACAAAATGGACATTTCATCCCCAATCCCCCATTCATGATGCTCTTTGACATATCCAAACAAAGCTTACCATAATAATCGAATTATGTCAACTGTTATCCGTCTGTCCGTTCTCTATGCAGCGTTCTTTCCCTACCCCTTTTTACAGATATCCACAATAATAATATCCGGGCCAATCTGCTTGATATCCTTATAACAGATTACATAATCCGGATCATTGCAGAATAGACTGTACAATTTATTGTTGCCCGGCACAATCAGCTTGTAAATCTGTCCCGTGCATTCGTCAAATTCAAAATCCGCCACCCTGCCCAATTTCTGACAGTTCTTTAAATTTATGACTTCCTTTTTCTTAAAATCTGAAAACAGCATATATTTCCGACACTCTGCCCTTTTTATTATTAAATGCCGGAATGCCGGAAATGTTCCTGTCTTCTCAATTTACCTCGATATAATCTTTAAAGACGTATCCGATGCTTCCGTCTTCCAGTATAATCTCATACCATTCGCCGCCCGGTTCCACATTCGTATACTCATAAGTCTCCCCTGCTTTGGCCACCTTTATGACATTGGTTCCCTGGGTAGACGGTTTATCCCTGACGTTGACATTGGAAACAATTATCAGGCTGCCCGCCTGCTGCATCTCCTCATAGATGTCTTCCGAGTTCCCGTCTGTCTGATTTCCGCCGTCCGGTTCACCTTCCGTACCTTCGCCTTCCGTACCTTCGCCTTCCGCTCCCGAACCGTCTCCGCTTTCCCCGTCTTCGCCGCCTTCTCCTTCTTCCTGAGTCGTCTGCTGTCCTTCGTCTCCCCCCGCTTCCTTCTTCTTCACCATCGTAAAAATCAGCACGGCGGCAATCGCAATGATCAAAAAGATCAGTACGACCGAGACGATCATCATGACGCTGTGGTCTTCTTCCTCGTCATCGTCATCATCGTCGTCATCATCTTCCCACTCCTCATAATACCGTTCCCGGACGGGCTCCGGCCTTCTCCTTCTCGCCGGTTCGGGAGCCGGAACGGACCTTCTCCTGCGTTCCTCCTCGTACTCTTCTTCGTCGCGCACGGGTCTTCTCCTCCGCCCCTCTTCGTATTCCGCGTCACGCGCAGATTTTCGCCTTCTTTCTTCTTCGTATTCCAGCGCCTGCGGGGATTTCCGGTTGCGTTCCGCTTCGTATTCCAGATCGCGCGCAGATTTTTTCTTTTTCTCTTCTTCATATACTGACGCCTGCGCAGGCTTTCTTCTTTCTTCCTCATATTCCGGCGCCTGCGGAGCTTTCCGGCTTTTCGGTCTGTCGCTCTCCGTCCCGGACTGTGATTTCCGGCTCTTAGGCTGTTCCGCCTTCCTGTTCACCCGCATTTCGCGTTCCGTCTCGGACAGAATGTTTTTTTCGATATCGGCAATCGGAATATCTTCTTTCCTGAAAATCTTTGTATCTCCATCCGGCATCTCTTTCCCGATCGTTTTACCGCATTCCGGACAAAATTTTGCTCCTTCCCGTAAAGACGCACCGCATTCCGGGCATTTCTGTTTCCTGACTACTTTACATCCACACTGGTTACAAAACTTGTCCGTATCCAGCAATTCCGCTCCACACTTTTTACACTTCATGGTATGCCACCTCTTTAGTTGCTGATTAAAATGAAATATATGAATAATGTACCAGAAATAAACCTCTTTGTAAAACATTTTTTGGATTCCTGAATAAATCGTGAATAATTCCCACGCTTTCGCACATCCTTTTTAGGAAAGATGATGAAAGGGGATAAGCGATATTATGGTTCAGGGAAAGGTTGAGATCTGCGGCGTCAATACCGCCAAACTTCCATTGTTAAAAAATGCGGAAAAGGAGGAACTTTTCCGGAAAATCGGAGACGGGGACGACAATGCGAGAAAAGAATACATCAAAGGTAATCTGCGGCTTGTTTTAAGCGTCATCAAACGATTCCATTCCAGCAATGAAAATGTGGATGATCTTTTCCAGATCGGCTGCATCGGCCTGATTAAAGCAATCGATAATTTCGATAGCAGCCTGAACGTGAAATTTTCCACTTATGCGGTACCGATGATTATCGGGGAAATCCGGCGCTATCTGCGGGATTCCAACAGCATCCGCGTTTCCCGCTCCTTAAAGGACACCGCCTATAAAGCCATCTATGCGAAAGAAAATCTGACCAGAAAAAACGCACAGGAACCCACCATCAACGAAATTGCCGCGGAAATCGGCATTTCCCAGGAAGATATCGTCTATGCGCTCGACGCCATCCAGAGCCCGATGAGCCTGTACGAGCCGATTTATACGGACGGCGGGGACACGCTCTACGTCATGGACCAGATCAGCGATAAAAAGAACAAAGAAGAAGTCTGGGTTGAACATATCTCCCTGAGCGAAGCCATGAAGAAACTGTCGGAACGGGAATATGAGATCATCACGCTGCGTTTCTTTGAGGGAAAAACCCAGATGGAAGTCGCGGACAAAATCGGCATTTCCCAGGCACAGGTCTCCCGCCTGGAAAAAAATGCGCTGAAAACAATGCGGAACTATCTGACGGCGTAGCCTCCACGGTTACAGCAATTTCCTATAAATTTTACAGCGCAGGCCCGGCGGCCTGCGCTGTAAAATTTACTTCTCCCCGGCATTGTTACGGAGATTGGCAATATCATAGGATAACGTAATATCCCTGTCGCCATACAGTTTGAAATAGTTCTGTACAATACGCTCCGTTACGACACGGATATCGCTCCGTTCGGCCCCTAACAAAATCACGAGGAACTGGGAACTGCTGTATCTCGTTCCGACGTCCACGCCGCGAAGGGATTTGATAATCGCCTGTTCCATACACTGCATGGCCCGTTCCATCTGTTCGATTCGAATATCGCTTCCGTCTGAAGAATAAAGGGTAAAAAGAATCAGCTGCATTTCCTGTTTATTCCGCTGAGAAAAGTGCATGATAAAATCATAAACCCGCCCAAACTCTTCATAAGCGATCTGAAAGGCGCCGTGATAAATCTGCCTGCTCTCCACCATGCTCACCAGTCTGCCCAGATCGGCCTTCGACTGTTCCAGCGTCTTGGCCATGCTGGTTCCCTGATAAAACAGATAGCGCTGCTTGTCATTATTGTTCTGTTTGACATGGTATAAAGCCTTGTCCGCTTTTCTCACAAGTTCCGCAAAGCTTCCGCCGTCCACGCCATAAAGGCTGATACCGATGGAAAGAGAAATATTTCTCAGCATGCTGATCTGCTTCTTCCGTTCCTCAAAGGATGACAGAATCAGCCTGACCTTCTCTTCCGCCTCTTCCTGCCTGGTAATGCCGTCCACATAATATAAAAATTCGTCACCGCCCATACGGCAGACGATATTCTTCCTGGAAACTTCTTTCAGCAGATCGGCTACCTCTTTCAGCACATAATCACCTGCCAGATGGCCGAATTTATCGTTCATTTCCCGGAAATTATCCAGATCGATCATCATAATGCAGCCGTTGCCGTTCCGCAGACTCTCGGTAATTTCCTTTTCGCCCTGTTCTCTGCCGAGCAGTCCCGTCAGATAATCCAGTTTGGTATTCAATCCGGTCTCTTCTCTCGTTACGCCGCCATATATTTTATCGCTGTTAAAAATCGGCATAACCATATCTTCTTCCGGAATATTCTGCTGCAAATTGCCTTCTTCCAGCAGTTCCATGAACTGATCCACCAGATAAGGGTCAAACTGGGAACCTTTGCCCCGTACCAGCTCCTGACGCACCATTTCGTCCTGTAACCGTTTCCTGTATACACGGTTGCTCGTCATGGCATCATACGAATCCACGATACCGATAATCCTTGCGACGACGGGGATTTCATCGCCTTTCAGGCCGCTCGGATATCCTTTTCCGTCATACCGCTCGTGATGATATTTGGCGCCTACGCTGACGTTTGGAAACATCTTGATATCTTTTAAAATTTCCGCGCCCATGACCGTATGATTCTTAATCAGCTCAAACTCCACGTTGGTCAGCTTAAACGGTTTGTTCAGCACAGAATCCGGCACGCCGATTTTCCCGATATCGTGTAAAAGCGCAATATAATGGATGTTCTGCACCTCGTCTTCCGACCAGCCGATTTTCCGTGCCAGCGCTTCCGAATAATAGGCGACACGTATCGAATGCCCTTTCGTATAATCATCTTTGGCGTCGATGGTATTGGCTACCGTCGTAATGGCCTGTATCGTTACAAGTTCCACTTCTCTCGTTTTCTCTTCCAGCCTGCGCTGCAAATCTTTCCGGTACCCGTCCAGTTCTATCGCGCGGCGGATTCGGTTCAGCATAATGCCGGGCTCAAAAGGCTTCGTAATGAAATCATGCGCCCCCATCTGAAAACATTTCGATTCCGTTTCCGTCTTCTTATCCGCCGTCAGGAAAATAACCGGAATCTTACACCAGTCCTCGTTTTCCTGCAGCAGCTTCATTACCTCAAAACCGCCGATCTCCGGCATAAAAATATCTAAAAGAATCAAATCAGGCCTGTACTTCATCAGATATTTAAAAGCCTGTTTGCCGGAATTGACACCGACTACTTTATATTCCTCTATCAAAAACTTCTGTGCCGTTACCAGATTCATTCTGTCGTCATCCACGATCAGAATCGTCTTTTTTAAACCCATATATGTACCCCCATATGTACTGCAAAAAACATCGCAAGAATGCCCTTTCAGGATTCTTCTTGTTTTATTATACGTTTTTTCAATCAAAAAAGCAATCGGATATCTGATAATATCCGACTGCCTTCCGTCATTTTATATTTTATGTGCAGGACCTTATGTTTCCCGCAAAATCTCTTTTTTCAGTCTGCGCATGATCTTTTTCTCCAGCCTGGAAATATAGGACTGTGAAATGCCAAGCAGCTCCGCAACTTCCTTCTGCGTCAGTTCTTTTCCGTCCGCATTGCCAAGTCCGAAACGCAGCCTGATAATGGTCTGCTCCCGTTCCGAAAGCCTGGAAATGGCTTTCAGCAAGAGTTTTCTCTCCACCTCGTTTTCGATATCCTGATAGATGACGTCTTCATCCGTTCCCAGAATATCGGAAAGCAAAAGTTCATTCCCGTCCCAATCCACATTGAGCGGTTCGTCAATGGATACTTCCATTTTATGCTTGCTGTTCCGCCGCAGATACATCAGGATTTCATTCTCGATGCAGCGGGAAGCATAAGTTGCCAGTTTGATGTTCTTTTCCGGATTAAAAGTATTGATAGACTTTATCAGCCCAATCGTGCCGATGGATATCAGATCTTCCACACCCACGCCCGTATTATCAAACTTTTTGGCTATGTATACGACCAGACGCAGATTATGTTCGATTAACAGCGCTTTTGCCTCGTTTTCATATTCCGTTCCGAGATCGCCTATAATTTCATTTTCTTTTTCTACTTCAAGCGGCGGCGGCAATACCTCCGCGCCTCCTATATAATGTATATCCCCCTGCCTGTGCATCAGGAATCTGGTATCCCTGCGCACCATTTTAAACTGTACTTTGCCGGGAATTGCCACTTTAAAAACCATCTTTTTTCCTCCTAGTTTTCCATTAGTTGAGGATGTAATATCATCTGATAAAGGCTATCCTGTGATATTCCCGTATTGCAAATTGCGACAATGACCCTTTTGCAGCATATTTCCCGATAAGTATCTTCAATAATAAGCTCCGGAAGCTCATACGCATCCAGAATGCCTCTTTTCTTTCCAATGCTCTGAAAGGGAATGGCATGATACCTTTCGGGCAGAAAAAAATCCTGAATCGTTCCGGCGGCGCTTTCGCTGATAATACAGACCGGCGCGCCGTTTACGGGTTCGCACAAATGATTCCCCGTATCCAAAAGCGCTTTTAAACACACATTTTTCTCTCCCAAAGGAATCCTGACCGCCTTTAAATCCTCCGCTTTTTCCCGATACAGCCTCCGAATCAGAAACCGGAAAAAACCGTAACCGATATAACCGGAAAAAGCAAGCGCCCAGATACCATATTGTCTTTTTCCAAACCATGCAAAACGTTCGGTGAGCCATAACACGACGCCTCCCAGCAGAAGACCGCATGTACCCATAACCATGCTGCTCTTTATCAGAAGCCCCGGCGGCCGGATCGCAAACGCAACACGAATCATACACATACTGACAGGTATCACCCAAAGCGCGAGCCTTATCCTCAGATTCCAGACCGGAAATAAAATGACCAGACATATCATTCCGGCCCCCAGTAAGGCTCCGGGCACAATCCTTCCATGCGTGGCAGTACATTTCAGAACTTTACCCGTTATGGATAATAAATACAGATTCATAACGAACTGAACAAAAAAAACGCTGTCAATATACAATTTGTAATACACCAATCACCATGCCTTTCTCTCAGTATACGATACCTCCTGTTTCTGCTTCATTATATGAAAAAAGGAGCGATAATTTTGTCAAATCCAGGGAGCATTTCCAAAATATTTTCTGACTATTTTCGCACAACCAAAAATCGTCGCCCGACGGCGACGATTTTTGAATAGAATTATGCTGTGGCAATTTCACGCAAAGAGGACTCTAACGCAGCGTATTTTGCGGCCTTCACATCCCCGGAAGAATCGCCTGAGCGATTCTTTCACGCAAAGTTATAGGACTTCTTAGGCTGCGTATTTTACAGCCTTCACATCCCCGGAAGAATCGCCTGAGCGATTCTTTCACGCAAAGTTATAGGACTTCTTAAGCTGCGTATTTTGCAGCTTTAGAAGTCCTCTTTGCGTTATTTTCGTTGCAGAAAATCCGGTATCTTCAAGGATTTCTCTTCCACGGAACTCTTGATGTCTGCGGCCCGGTTGATGCCCGCAATCGGCCTCACGCTGTCCGCCTGCGCCTCTCCCTGCGTTCCGGCTCCCTGTCCGGCCAGTATGGAAGAAGGACGGATGCCCAGATTGGCCGTACCAAAACCGACATGCCCTGCACCGGCGCCGGTTCCGCCTGCCTTGCTCTGTAAAGAAGTAGGGGTTATGTAGGCCGACTTGAATCCGAGTCCTTTCAGCTGATTTGCTTTCTCTTCGATACCCGTTGCGATAATCGTAACCTTACATGTATCCGACATATTCGCGTCATACATCGCGCCGAAAATGATATTTACGTCATCGCCCGTCAGTTCCCTGACATAATCTGCCGCATCGGATGCGTCCGCCAGCGAAATATCCCCCGATACGTTAATAATAACATGTGTTGCGCCTGAAATCGTTGTTTCGAGAAGCGGGCTCTCAACCGCCATTTTAACGGCTTCGCTCGCCTTGTCCTCACCTTTTCCTCCGCCAATGCCGATATGCGCGATTCCCTTATCTTTCATAACGGTCTGCACATCCGCGAAGTCCAGGTTAATAACCGCCGGTACATTGATCAGGTCGGTAATACCCTGTACAGCCTGCTGCAATACTTCGTCCGCTTTTTTTAACGCGTCCGGCATCGTCGTTCTTCTGTCAACGATTTCCAAAAGTTTGTCATTCGGAATGACGATCAATGTGTCCACGTTGTCTTTTATTTTATCGATACCGTTCAGCGCATTGACCATTCGCGCCTTCGCTTCAAAACGAAAGGGCTTTGTCACGACGCCTACCGTCAGGATTCCCATATCCTTTGCCAGCTTGGCAACAACCGGTGCCGCACCGGTTCCGGTTCCGCCGCCCATACCGCAGGTAACGAATACCATATCCGCTCCTTTTAAAGCGAGCGCAATCTCCTCTTCGCTTTCCTCAGCGGCTTTCTCGCCGATTTCCGGTTTGGCGCCGGCTCCAAGTCCTTTGGTAAGCTTCTCGCCGATCTGTAAAAGTCTTGGGGCTTTGCAGAGCTGCAGCGCCTGCTTGTCCGTATTGATTCCGATAAAATCCACTCCGTCAATACTTTCGTCAATCATTCTATTAACAGCATTATTACCCGCTCCACCAACGCCTATAACGATTATCTTTGCAGCGGATTCAGCATCGTTTGTCTTAATTTCAAGCAAGGTAGTACCTCCTTTTATTACAAAATAAACTCATATTAAACTCATATAGATTATCATATAATTATTTCTTCAAATTAGCAACCTATTTTTTTGATTTTCGATCCCTTTTCGTTCCGAACAGCGGGTCAAACCGACGGATTGTCAGAAATTACCAGTTAATCCGGTTCAAAACTGATCATCTTTGTATCCTCTGTATATTCTCTCATATCCAGCGTTCCGCTCTTTCCTTCGAGGCTCGGAAGCATGTACTGAAGCCCCATGATTTTCTCATCGATATCAGCGCTCGCACCCATCGCAACTCTGGCGTTACCGAAAATAAGCGTCACCTGATAATCCGGCGAAAAATAGATCTTGTCCACCGGCAGGGAATGCTTTTCAAGCAGCTGCGTAATATTCAGAATATCCTCAAAAACCGCCTGGTTCTCCACCGGAAGAGGCTCATGGAGAATCACATGAGAAAAGGAAAGCCCCGTCACCTGAGGGATTCCCGGCGTACTCTCTTCGGAAGTTTCCACGACAATGCCGTCCTTATCAAAATAAATATACCTTCCCAGATAAGCCACATATCCCGCGACGGCCTTTTCATATACTTTAATCCTGATTGTGTCTTTCGATTCCACGGTAACATCCATCGTCTGCACGAAAGGAACGTTGTCGATTCCCTTGTCCCGGTATTTCAAAGACAGAAAAAGAGAGTTATTCCCGTACCTTCCGTCCATGACCATCGCTATGATTTCTTCATTCGTATAGTGGACGTTCCCTTCCACATAAACGGTCGTAATCGTATAATTATCTACTATATATATGTATCCCGACGCAAGCGCAATGAGCAGCAGTATGAGGATGGCAGAAAGAATCACGAGCCGTTTCACTCTGCCAAAGCGGATTTTCTGTTCTATCTTCTCTTTCTGATCCGCTTTTTCTTTCTGCTTTCCCTTCGTCATACCGCTTTTTACGAGCCGCAAATTAGAATTTTTTTTATTTGATTTTTTTACCGCTTTTTTGCCGCTCATATCCTGATTCCCTGCATCTTAAACTTCATTCCTTTTTACATCTTGCGCCGAGAGAACACAAATCATGACAAATATCTTCATAACCTCTCTCGATAAAATGTTTGTTCTTCACAACACTTCTGCCCTGCGCCGCACAGCCCGCTATCACTAACGCCGCACCGCCGCGCAGTTCTTCCGCTCTCAGAGTGGTTCCGCACAGCGTCCTGACGCCGCTCACACAGACTTTATTTTTCTGACAGTCAATTCTCGCTCCCATCTGCCGCAGCTGCGGCACAATGCGGAAACGGTTCTCAAAAATCGTTTCTTCCAGGACTCCTTCCCCGTCCGCCAGCGTCATCGCTGCCAGAAAAGCGGACTGTAAATCCGTCGGAAATCCGGGATAGCATGCCGTTATGAGTCCGGGAGGCATGACTCTCCTTTCGATACAGGTAACGGCAATCCCTTCTTTGCTTTCTTCAATGCCGGCCCCCATGGAAGCCGCGGCCGCGCTCACCGCCTTCATCTGCATACAGGGCGCGCCTTTTAAAAAGACTTCCCCGCCGCAGCACAGGCAGGCCGCCACATAGGTTCCCGCCACAATTCTGTCAGCCGGGACTTTATAGGAAACTTCATGCAGCTTTTCCACGCCCCGGATACACAGCCTTTTGGTGCCCACGCCTTCGATCTTCGCCCCCGCTTTTATCAAAAAATCGCACAGCGCAGTTATTTCCGGCTCTTTTGCCGCATTTTCGATAACGGTATTTCCATTGGCAAGAACCGCCGCAAGTACAAGATTTTCCGTCGCTCCCACACTGACTATCGGCAGCCTGTGCACCGCGCCGGTCAGTCCCTTTGTTTCCGCATCAAAGCCGTCTTCCCGTTCCCTGATCACGACACCCATTTTCCGCAATCCCTCAAGATGCAGATCAATCGGCCTGCTTCCGATGACACAGCCGCCCGGATACTGCATGCTGACGCTTCCCGTCCGGGCCAGCAGCGCACCGAGCAGCATAATGGAAGAACGCATCACGCCAACGGAATCCGGCGGCATGTCGCACCTTGATACCCCTGCGGCATCCACCCTGACCGTATGCCCATTTCTGTCTATGGTACAGCACAGACTTTCCATCAGACGCAGCATATGATATACATCGCTGATCGCGGGACAATTTTCTATTTCACAGACGCCGTCGATTAACAGAGCGGCAGCAAGAATCGGCAGTACCGCATTTTTGGAACCCTGAATCCTGACCTGACCATGAAGACAGTTTCCACCATATATCTGAATCGCATCCATAGCAAAACCCCAAAGCAGATAATATATGACCTACTTTATCTATATGGTAAAAACCGCAAAAATTATCTTGTACTTATAAATCTTTTAACCGGATTCCCCTTGCAACACTTAAAACAAGGCCGATTTCAATCAGCAGAAACAATACGGAAGTGCCCCCGTAACTGATAAAAGGAAGGGAAATTCCCGTATTGGGAATCGTATTCGTAACAACGGCTATGTTCAGTATCACCTGAATTGCAATATGTCCGAGCACGCCGACCACCAAAAGGGCGCCGAACAGATCGGGCGCGTTATTGGCGATGATCATGAAACGCCAGATCAGCATGATGAACATCAAAATAACGGCGATCGCTCCGAAAAGCCCCAGTTCTTCACAGATAATGGAAAAAATCATATCATTCTGCGCCTCCGGGATAAATCCCAGCTTCTGCTTGCTGTTGCCAAGCCCTTTGCCGAGTATTCCGCCGGAGCCGATGGCGTAAAGTCCCTGCAGCGTCTGGAACCCTTTTCCTATCGCATAGGCCTCAGGATCCAGCCATGCCAGAATACGGCCGCCCCGGAATCCCAGATCTTCCGTTCCGCCGCCGGATTCCGCCAGTTTCACGATGATGAATACGATGATGGCCGCCGAAACGAGCGTTACAATTCCCAGAATAATAAACCGCTTATAATCCGGGCAGGAAACGAACAGCATCAATACCGCAATTCCCATAACGATGATCGCGGAACTCAGATTGGATGTAATGCGCCATAACATAATCGCGATCGGGACCGGCACCGCCAGCACGGTATAAAACCCTTTTCGCTGCCGGATGCTTTTTCCCATCGTACAGATCATACTCGCCAGAAACAGAATCATGCCGAGCTTTGCAACCTCCGCGGGCTGCACGGAAATACCGGCGATATTAAGCCATCTTTTTGCACCGTGAGATTCCGTTCCAAACGGGATAATCAACAAGATCAGAACAACGGAAACGATATAACCGAGCATCGCAAACTGTTCCCAGAAATGATACGGAATATTCGCAACTACCATCATCGCCACGATTCCGACAATGGTTGCCCAGAACTGTTTTCTGAAATACCACGCAGCATCCCCGTCAAATTGCAGATTGGCAGAATAAGAACTGGTGGAATATACCATGACAAGACCGAATCCCAGCAGGAAAATAACGATGAATAGCAGCGTATAATCCATGTAATTCGGTATATTTGATTTTCTACGGGACGAATTTCTTTCTGCCAAACTTATAACTCCTTCAACTGATTTACATACTCTTTAAATTCTTTTCCCCGCACCTCATAATTGGGAAACATGCCCCAGCTCGCACAGGCCGGAGAGAGCAGAACCGCATCGCCGGCATGAGCCTTTTCCACGCAGATATCAAGCGCTTCCTTAAAACTGTCCGCAAATACGATGTTTTCGACTCCGTGTGCCCTGGCGCACGCAGCAATTTTCTCTCTCGTCTGGCCGATCAGAACAAGACATTTTACTTTCCCGCCAAATGCCTCTATCCATTCGTCATATTCGCTTTCCTTATCATAACCGCCGCCGATCAGCACCGTCGGCTTTGACATCGCCTTAATTCCCTGCACCGCCGCATCCGGGTTGGTCGCTTTGGAATCATTGTAGAAATCGACGCCCCGCTTTGAGGCCACAAATTCAATGCGGTGCTCCACCGCCTTAAACTGCCTCACCGTTTCCAGAATTTCCGCCATCGGCACGCCCACAGCCTCTGAAACGGCAATGGCCGCCATGACATTTTCCACATTGCAGATACCGACCAGATTCATCTCATGAATATTCATAAGACGCTCAGCCTGCCCTCCATGCGCTTCGTATATCTCTTCGCCGTCAAGATACAGTCCGTCTTCCAGCGCCCTTGCCGAAGAAAAATAAACGACTTTCGCCGGGCATCGCTCCCCGAAATTCTTCGTATAGGGATCTTCATAATTTAAGACACAAGTGTCATTTTTTGTCTGATTTTCCGCTATCCGCTCCTTGACCGCAACATAATTTTCCATCGTATGATGTCTGTTCAGATGATCCGGCGTAATATTTAAGATGGCTGAAACATTCGGATGAAACGAATGAATCGTCTCAAGCTGAAAGCTGCTGATCTCGGCCACCGTAACCGTCTCATCCACTGACGCGGACGCCGTTTCCGTATAGGGATTTCCGATATTACCCACCACATAGACACTCGCGAAATGCCGCTTCATGATTTCCCCGACGAGAGACGTCGTAGTCGTCTTGCCGTTCGTTCCGGTAATCGCGGCCACCCTTCCTTTTCCGAGCACATAGGCCAGTTCGATCTCTCCCCAGATCGGTATCCCCTTTGCCCGCAGGCCGTCCGCAAGCGGCGTATCCACCGGGACACCCGGACTGAACACGGCGAGCGTTATTTCTGCCTTTACATCTTCCGGCAGACTTCCGGTTACAATACGGCATTCACAGGAAGCAGGCAGTTTCTTTTCGACCGATTCCCGGGACGCCTTTTCATCATACAAAACCGGGACCGCTCCTGCTTCGCAAAGAACTTCCACCGCTCCGATGCCGCTGATACCCGCACCGACTACCAATACTTTTTTATCTTTTAATTCCATCCTGATACCAAACCTTTCAACTTTCCGGATATGCCGCTCCGGGCGGCACAGACAATCAATTCATCCCCATCAGAGCCACCAGACAAAGCAGCGCCGTCACAATCGAAAAGACCGCTACCACTCTCGTTTCAGACCAGCCGCACAGCTCAAAATGATGATGGATGGGCGCCATTTTAAAAACGCGCTTCCCACCGGATATTTTAAAATAAGACACCTGAATCATGACGGACAATACCTCTGCCACATAAATAAAAGCCACCAGCGCCAGAAAAACCGGCATTTGCAGCATATAAGCCGTCGCCGCCACAAAGCCCCCAAGCGCGAGAGATCCCGTATCCCCCATAAAAACGCTCGCCGGATGCACGTTAAACAAAAGAAAACCGAGCAGCGCACCGACCACCGCACAGGTGACGGGTTCGATTCCGCTTTGCAGGCCGATTGCGATTACCGTAAAAAATGTGGCGATCAGGACCGTAACGGAACTCGCCAGACCGTCCAGGCCGTCCGTAAAGTTCGCACCGTTCACCGTCCCAAGCACGATAAAGAACAGAAACGGAATATTCAATACGCCAAGATCCAGCGTTACGCCCGGCATAAAAGGAATTTTCATCGCCAGCGGAACATCCGTATAATGCGTGATATAATACGCGAACACACCTGTCACCAGAAGCTGCAGCGCCATTTTCTGCCAGGCCCGCAGACCCATCGAGCGCTTTAACACGACTTTGATATAATCGTCCAGAAAACCGATCAGGCCAAACCCCATCGTCACAAAAAGAATCGGAATAATCCGGGGATACTCTTTTACGTAAAGAATCGAAGTCGCTACAATGCTGATCAGAATCAGAATACCGCCCATCGTGGGCGTTCCGTTTTTCTTCAGATGCTCTTTCGGCCCCTCATCCCGGACAGTCTGACCCACTTTCAGCCTTTTTAAAAAGGGAATCACCACCGGCCCCAGAACAACGCTGATCGCAAACGAAATTATTACCGACATCAAAATTGTAGCATCCATTTATTTTCTCCTTTCAGAAACGGCGCCCTTGCAGATTTGGCTCCGATAAGAGACATTTCCGCTCAGCAATAGTTTCTGCTGGCACCTCTGCCCTTGCAGATATGGCTCCGATAGGAGACATTTCTGCTCAGAAGTGGTTTCCACTGGAACCACTTCTGTTATTATAATCCATCTTTTCCAAATAAGGAAGGATATTTTCAAAAAGCTGCCGCACGACCGGAGCCGCGATCTGTCCGCCGTAATATGTCCCCTGTGGATGGTTGATGATGCACAGAGCGAGTATTTCCGGATCGTCGGCCGGCGCAAATCCGATAAAAGAAGCGATATATTTGCCGCTCCCTCTGGGCAGCGTCTGGCTCGTGGCCGTTTTGCCGCCGATGCGGTATCCCTCGATATAGGCCTTTTGGCCGCCGCCGTTTTCCACAACCTGCTCTAACAGATATTTCATCGTTTCCGATGTTTCCGCAGACACAACATTTTCCCGGATCTGATAAGTAAAGGACTGGCTGTCGCTGCCATCCGCATTGGCTGTCCGTATGCCGAAATGAGGCGTCACCCTTTTTCCGCCGTTGATAAAAGAGGACACCGTCACTGCCAGCTGTATCGGCGTGATCTGAAAAGACTGTCCGAAGGAAATGGTCGCCAGCTCTACGAGGCCGATGTTGTCTTTTTTGTGCATGATCGTTCCCGCTTCTCCCGGCAGATCGATTCCGGTCTTATCGAGCAGTCCGAACTGCTTGAAATACTGATAGTATTTATCCACGCCGAGCCGCAGTCCCACCGTGACAAAGACCGGATTACAGGAATTCATCGTTGCCTGTACGAAATTTTCCGCCCCGTGCCCGGCAATCTTATGACATCGAATGCGCCGGTCTTCCACCATCACATATCCCGGACAGTGAAACGAATCGTTTACCGTCACGACGCCCTCTTCCAGCGCGGCCGCAGCCGTCACCGTCTTAAAAGTAGAACCGGGCTCATAGGTATCGTTGATGCAGCCGTTCCGCCACATGGCATTTAATAACTCCTGTTTTCTTTCCGCATCGGGATCCGATTCTTCGAGATCTTCCGGCAGCGTATAGGGGTGATTCAAGTCAAATTCCGGCACATTTACCATCGCCTTTATTTCCCCGTTCTGCGGGTTCATGACGATGATCGAAACGCTCTGTGCCTGTTTCGTCTCCATCGTCTGCATCGCAAGCTGTGTCGCATAACTCTGGATATTCATATCCAGGCTGATGTATAAATCCTTGCCGCTTACGGGTTCAATGCGTTCTTCTCCGGCTTCCGGCACTTCGACTCCTTTGGCATCCGTCACTGTCAGAATCATCCCCGGTTCTCCCTGAAGATATTCTTCATAAATTACTTCCAATCCGATGATACCCTGATTATCTCCGCCCGTAAAGCCGAGCACTTTGGACGCGAGGGAATCATACGGATAATAACGCTTGTAATCTTCATCCACTTTGACGCCCGCGAGTTCGTAAGCACGAATTGTATCGCCCACGGATTTATCCACATTGCTTTTGATCTTTTCGATCGCGGAATATTTCTCCACGCGCTTTCTGACATAGTCTTCCGATAAACCCAGTTCTTTTGATAACACGGCGATAACCTGCTCCGCGTCTTCGATCTGGTTATGGATAACCGAAATGGTGCATACGGTTCTGTTATCGGCAAGAATTTCTCCGTTGGCATCTATAATTCTGCCCCTTGCGGCCTTGATGCTGCGTTCCCGCTCATGCAGTTCTTTTGCCTTTTCCATATAATATTCCGACCGGAAGACCATCAGATACACAAGCCTCCCGATCAGCACCATAAAAAGGAACAGACAGAGGAACAGTACCGTAACTGTTTTGCTCCGGTGGAAGGTTTTATGGGAATGTTCCGTTTCTCTCATTTTTTAAGAAAACCTCATAAAAAGGTATTAATATAATTTATTACCGTTTTTATGAGGTTATTCGTATGATCTGTTACATTTTATCGGGTTATATGCCAAAATCGTCTTCTTGATCTTCTTCGCTGACTTTCGGCGGCTCTCCGACACCGGTTACCGGCACGTCGCCTTCTCCGCCCGTAATCAAAGCATCTCCATTTACCGACGCCCCCGTCTCGGGGTCAAACAGCTTGCCCGTTCCAGGCTCTTTCAGATACCCGGATTCCGGATCCAGCGGGAACGTTTTCCAGCTCTCCGTATCCGCATTTGATTCAGGCTCCGGTTCTTCTTCCTCCCCTTCATCTCCTTCTTCGCCCTCTTCCTCTGCTCCCGGCTGCTGCATCGTTATCTGCATCTGCATTTCTTTCAGTTCTTCGATTTCTTTTTCGGATAATTCTTCTGTCATAAAAATGTTCAAATACGGCAGCACTTCCGTCAGAACCGCGCGCACGATTCTTGTCGCATACTTCGCATCGTCCTGCTGCGCCGCATTCGGCCTGTCCACAACAACGTAGATCGCGATTTCCGGATTGTCGATCGGAGCATAACCGAGGAAGGATACGACATACTCCTTATTACCGCGGGGCAGCGTCTCAGCGGTACCCGTCTTCCCGCCGATCATATAGCCCGCCGGTCTGGCCGTTTTACCGGTTCCCTTCTCGCCGCTTACTACCATATTGCAGTATTCCCTTATCGTATCGCTCGTAGACTGGGATACCGTCTGTTTCAGCACTCTTGGCGTAATATTTTCTACCGTCGCACCGTCCGAAGTCATGATTCTGCTCACCACATGCGGCTCGTAATAGTATCCGCCGTTGATCAGAGAACAGAATCCCGTAATCACCTGAATCATCGAAGCGTTGAAGCCCTGCCCGAACGAACAGGTCGCAAGCTCCGTCTGCCGGATGTTGTCCTTATTATATACAAGAGAAGCCGTTCTTGACTCTCCCGCAAGGTCGATGTTGGTCTTGAGTCCGAACCCGAACAGATGCTGGAAATCGATGAAGCGGTCCTTTCCGAGTTTAAACGCCACATGCATCAGGACAACGTTGCAGGAACGCTCGATTCCTTCCGCGACGGAAATATAACCGTCTCCGTATATCTGATGGCATTTGATTTTGTAATCGCCCACTTCCAGACGCCCTTCACAGTTAAATTTCTCTTCTCCCGTAATTGCACCTGTCTCAAGCGCCGCCGCCACCGTAAACGGTTTGGATACGGAGCCCGGTTCATAGGTATCTGTGATGCAGAAGTTCTTCCAAAGGGCGTCCAGATGCCTGTACATCGCCTCGTCATCCATCGCCCTGATTTTTTCCGCCGTCAGATATTCCCCGGTCCGCTTCCATTCCGCATCCAGTTCCGGCATGCCGATCAGATTGTCCGTATTTCTCGTATCGTTCAGGTCATAATTGGGATAGCTGGCCATCGCAAGGATATTGCCGGTATTTACTTCCATAATGATGCAGCCGACATTATGCGCTCCGTTGCCTTCCCGGACGCTGTCCTTATATTCTTCATTAAATTCCAGCAGATGCTTTTCCACAATGCTTTGAATGTTTCCGTCTATCGTGGTCTGGATATTATAGCCGTCGATGGCAGGGATCGTCGTCCGCTGCAAATTGGAATCATCGTTCAGATAGCCATACTTGCGGCCGTTCGTACCGCACAGAATATCGTTATAATACTCTTCCAGACCATACTGTCCCGCATTATCGCTTGTCGTAAAACCGATTACATCGCAGGCAAGAGATCCGTTCGGATACTCCCTTTTATACTCGTCCTCAAACCAGATCCCCTTGATATGGGAACCGTTTTCCTCATCGTTTTGCAATGCCTTGAACTTTTCCACCTGCTCGTATTCCAGACGTTTTGCCAGTACATAATAGGAAGAATTAGGATGCGAAGCGATATATTCCCGCACCTTTCCCGTATCGATATTAAACGCGGTGCGCAGCGCATTCAGCGTTGGCTCCAGATTCTCTTCATCATCCATCAGCACCTTCGTGTCCAGAATGACATTATAGACTTTGTTGCTGATCGCCAGAACCGTACCGTTGGCATCCAGTATTTCACCGCGTTTAAAAGGTATTGTCACAGAATCGTATTCAAGCTGTGACAATACCTGCTTTTTATAATCGTTTCCTTTATCCTTATTAATTAAAATCAGCCGGACGCTCAGAGCGATGAAGGCCGCCAGTACGCATAAAAAAAGTACCATAAGCTTACGCTGCATCCAGAATTTAAATTTACTCGCATGTCCCTGTTTCATACAATGTTTCTCCAACCGGCATCCGCTCAGTCCGGAATTGGCGCTACCTGTTTGACATAATCATTATTTTCGCTCTGGAAAACCACAATCTGTCCTTCTTCCGCATACTGCATGCCAAGTTCCTGAATCGCAATCCTTCTGACTTCCTCCAGATCAATACTGCTCGTAATTCTGTTATATTCTTCATCGTTTGCGAGCTTTAAATCGTTTAATTCTCCCTCTAACGCCGCAATTCTTTTGATGCTGTTCGTAATATCGGACTGAAGACCGATATAACCAACCAGAATACAACCTGTCGCAAACAGGGCGGCGCTCAGAAACAGCACGTAGCCCAGACTCATATGCTCTGCTTTTTCTCTGTTTTTTCTTGCCGTATTGCTTAATTTTTTCTTAGGACTCTGCTCGATTTCTCTCGTAACATCCAGCTTTCTTACCGCGCTGCCCTGTATATAATGTGTGCGCCCGCCGGACTGCTGGCTTCTTCTGCTCTGCGTATTAGAACCGCTTCGCATGCTCATGCCGCTCTGTGCAGTGCTTTTCTGCGCATGTGCACTGCTTCTCTGCGCATGTGCATTGTTTTTCTGCACACGTGCAGTGCTTTTCTGCACACGTGCAGTGCTTTTCTGCACATATGCACCTCGTCCGCCCTGCATTCGCGCGCCGGATGTTCTTTCCCGAACTGCTACCATACTGCTATATTCCTCTCTCAATTCCGATTTCGCACGGTTTCCATGCGATTATATACTGCCGTCCCGCTCAAAGACTCTCAGCTTTGCGCTCTTGGCTCTTCTGTTTTCCGCGATCTCTTCTTCGGACGGTAAAATCGGCTTCCTTGTAATCACTTTTCCCTTCGATGCTCTGCCGCATGTACAGACCGGAAATTCCGGCGGACAGATACATGGATTTTCATTCTCACGGAAGGCCGATTTGACAATCCGGTCTTCCAGCGAATGGAAGGTGATGATGCAGATCCTTCCCCCCGGATTCAACATTTCAATAAACTCGTCCAACGAATTTTTTAAAACCTCCAGTTCCCGGTTGCATTCGATGCGAATCGCCTGAAAAGTCCTTTTGGATGGATGTCCCCCTTCTTTCCGCATTTTCGCAGGTATCGCCGCTTTGATGATTTCGTTCAGTTCCCCCGTTGTTTCCAGAGGCCTGTCCTTTCTCGCCAGCACGATATGTTTTGCGATATTTTTGGCAAATTTTTCTTCTCCGTAGTCCCGGATAACCCGGTAAAGCTCCATTTCCGAATAAGTATTGACGATTTCCTTCGCGCTGACCGACTGCCGCGTATCCATGCGCATATCGAGCGCCGCGTCATACTGATAGGAAAAACCTCTTTCAACCTGATCCAGCTGGTAAGAAGATACGCCGAGGTCTAATACGATGCCGTCCGCTTTGTCAACACCGATGCTTCGCAGCGCGTTTTTCGCATTACAGTAATTATCCCTGATAATCGTAACTTTTTCCCGAAAAGGTTCCAGCCTTTTTTCGGCCGCCAGAATGGCTTCCCCATCCTGATCGATGCCGACCAGCCTGCCCTTTTCTGTCAGCCTGGAGGCGATTTGATAAGAATGCCCGCCGCCTCCAAGCGTTCCGTCTATGTAGATTCCTTCGGGTCTTACCCTCAGATTCCGTATTGTCTCTTCCAATAAAACCGATGTATGTTTAAACTCCATTTTGTTTCCTGTGTCCCTCTAAATACCAAGCCCAAGCTCGGCCATGTGCTCCGCTATCTCGTCCATATCATCATAAGCCGCCATTCCGTCGAAGCGTTCTTTGCTCCAGATTTCGATTCTGCTCCCGACGCCGATCAGAACGACATCCTTATTCAATTCCGCAAATTCTCTCAGTACATTAGGCACCAGGATTCTTCCCTGTTTATCTACCTCTGCTTCCGTTGCTCCGGCCAGGAAAAAACGTACAAACTTTCTGGCATCTTTATTTGTAAGGGGCAGCGATTTCAGCTTTTCTTCAAATACATTCCACTCTGCGTTGTCATACACAAACAGACAGCCATCCAATCCTTTCGTCACCACGAAAACGTCTCCCAGCGCTTCGCGGAATTTGGATGGAACGATCAGCCTGCCTTTTGCATCGATTGTGTGATTGTATTCTCCCATAAACATCATCAATCACCTGCCATAAAGTGTCTGCCACGGTCTGCTTCCAAAGGGTCGATGTGAATCGCTTATATTCACCACTTTGAACCACTTCGCTCCACTTTCCACCACTTCGAATACTATTTTATCTTAAAACAGATCATTATGCAAGTAAAAACAGGAGGTTTTTCTAAAATCACCGCGCAAAAAAAACAGAGGCGGCATCTCATGCCGGCCTCTGTCTGTGCCCATCTTATATCGCTTTTTCAACCCCTAAATTCGTTTCCCAAATCCGCTTTCTGCCGTATTTTCCGCAGGACAGCGCACTGTTATATCCGCTCCTTGTGTCCCATTGTCCGCTAATGGAACTATTGTTTTTTAATCAATATCTGTTTTGTTTTCCGTTTTTCCATCATTCTTTTTCAAACGATACCGGATTACGAGGTCCGCCGCCGCCGATACCACCACAAAAATCAGCGCGAGCAGCTGGGATACCGGAATGGTCGTTCCGGCAAGGTAAAGCTGGTCGGTACGGATACCTTCTATCCAGAATCTTCCAAGCCCGTACCCTCCCAGATAAAGGAGACATATCTCCCCGTCAAATTTCTTATGTTTCCGGTACAGCAGCATGAGTCCCATCAGTGCCAGATTCCACAGCCCTTCGTATAAAAAGGTGGGATGTACCTGAATATAATTTGTTCCGTCCAAAATATGAGCCGCTACATTGGCCGAAATATCCCTGCTTCTGACCGCCTCGATCGGAAGCCGCATGGCAAGCAGGCTGTCCGTATACTCCCCAAACACTTCCCGGTTCAGAAAATTGCCCCAGCGGCCGATCACTTGTCCGAGCACAAGTCCCGGCATGCAGATATCGCCAAGCTGTAAACAAGAAATCTTCTTAATCCGGCAATACACATACAATGTGATAAACGCGGCGATTACCGCGCCGTAAATCGCAAGGCCGCCATGCCGTAAATTCAGAATCTCCAGGAGATTGTTTTTATACATGTCCCATTCGAAGATCACATAATAGATTCTGGCACCGATAATGGAAAAAATCAGGGCATACAGTATAAAATCCCAGACAATATCCGGATCTTTCTTTTCCCGCTTTGCCACATGCGCCGCCATAAGCACGCCGCTCAACACGCCAAGCCCGATCATTACGCCGTACAGCGCGATCTGGAATCCGAAAACGCTGAATGATTTCGGTACATTTTCCAAATAAAGCCCGATATTCGGAAACGCGATATCCGCGCTGTTCATAATATCCTTCATGCTTTTTCCTTCCTATTTATATAATTATTCGATGCACTAGACATTAAAGCGGAACAAAATGACATCTCCGTCCTTCACGACATACTCTTTGCCTTCCATACCGACAAGCCCTTTTTCCCTGGCGGCCGCAAGAGACCCCTGTTCCAGCAGATCTTTATAGTTCACAACCTCTGCTTTGATAAACCCCCTTTCGAAATCGGTATGTATCTTACCGGCCGCCTGCGGCGCCTTCGTACCGATCTTAATCGTCCACGCTCTTGTCTCGTCTTCTCCGGCGGTTAAAAAGCTCATCAGCCCCAGAATATGATAGCTCGCCTTAATCAGTTTCTGCAGACCGGACTCCTTTAATCCCAAATCCTCCAGAAACATAGCCGTCTCTTCCTCGTCCAGCTCCGCGATCTCCTGTTCAATCTGCGCGCAGATCACGAAGACTTCACTGTCATTCTCCGATGCGAAAGCCCGCACACGGGATACCTGTCCGTTTCCGGCACCGTCGTCTGCCAGATCTTCTTCCGCAACGTTTGCCGCAAAAATAACCGGCTTATAGGTCAGCAGATTATAGGATGCAAGCAACGCCTGCTCGTCTTCGTCTTCCGTCTCGAAACTACTCGCCAGTTTTCCCGCTTCCAGATGGGCTTTAATCTTCTCCAGCAGCGCAAACTCTTTTCCGAGCGTTTTATCCATTCTCGCGCCTTTGCCCACTTTGGCAATTCTTCTTTCCAGTATTTCCAGATCGGAAAAAATAAGCTCCAGATTGATTGTCTCAATATCCCGCATCGGGTCGATGGAGCCGTCCACATGCACGATATTGGAATCCTCGAAGCAGCGCACCACATGGACAACCGCATCCACTTCCCGGATATTGCTCAGAAACTGGTTGCCAAGACCTTCTCCTTTGGACGCGCCCTTCACAAGTCCGGCAATATCCACAAATTCGATCGTTGCCGGCGTTACCTTTTTGGACCGGTACATGTCTCCAAGCAGCTTCAGCCGTTCGTCGGGAACGGCCACGATACCGATATTCGGATCTATGGTACAGAACGGATAATTGGCCGATTCCGCACCCGCTTTTGTTAATGAATTAAATAACGTACTTTTTCCGACGTTTGGCAGACCTACGATTCCTAGTTTCATAATATTCTCACATCTCCTTTATTTTCAAGGGTTTCAAGCATTTTTCAGTTGACCTCCGCACCATTTCCGCACCATCAGCCAATCTTGAATGCCTGTTCAAACTTCTTAATTTCTTTTTCTTTCTCATCCTCGGTTATATGTACATACAGGTTCATTGTGACACCTATATTTGCATGACCAAGTATTTCCTGAAGGGTTTTAGGTTTCATTCCTGCTTCTATCGCTCTTGTAGCAAAGGTATGTCTTAATGTATGCATTGAAAATCTGGGAATACCCGCTTTATCCACAATCTTGTATATTGCAGAATCATAGGTAGAATTTTTCGTAGGCATACCCTTTCTATTGATAAACACAAAATCTTTGTATCTAAAATCCAATACTTTTATTGTATGTCTTTCCTTTTCCTTTGCTTTCAAAATATCATAAGCAGTTTGTGTCATTGGAATTGTTCGGTAGCCAGCTTTGCTTTTCGGTTCTCCAATGCGAAACTCCTGATCGCCATAGCGAAATTCCATTGTTCGTTTGACGCTGATTGTTCTTTTTCCGAAGTCTATGTCTTCCCATTTTAACCCAATCATTTCGCCTGTCCGTAATCCTGTCTGTAAAATCAAAGCAAACTGATAATAATTGCTTGTCCCCTCTGCTGCCTTTAAAAATTTATCCTGTTCCTCTAAAGTAAGGAATCTAACCTTCTTCTCAATCTTTTTAGGCGTTTTAACTGATTTTACAACTGGGCTTATTGGTATGATCTGATTTTCCTGTGCATAGAAGAACATACTCGCCATAGTGATTCTGCATTGCTCAATCGTTGAACCCTTGTAACTGTCTTCCATAAGATTTAGCACCTTTTGACAGTGCATCGGCTTTACCTCTGATATAATCATATTTCCAATCACATCTCGGATGTTATGCTCATATCTTTCACGGTAATTTCTTACTGTATTAGGGCGTGTAGTTTTTTCCTTAATCTCATGCAACCAAAAATCAAACCATGCATTCACCGTCATTCTTGAAGATGCTCCGATATTACTATGTTCATCTTCATATTTCGCTTCTGCTAACCATTTTTTTGCTTCTGAAACCTTGTCAAAATGCCTTTCTGTCCTTTTTTTAGTTTTGCCTACAAATCTTGCCGCATACTTACCGTCTTTTCTTTGGACAATTCCAGTGCCTAATTCCTTTCCTTTAAGGTCTTTACCCATATTTATCAACTCCTTTATAGAATAAAAGAGTCTGACACAGTATATAATCTTACCACATCCAGTCTCTTATTTCAACTTTATATTTCAATGTTCTTCTCTAAATACTTTTCAAATTCTTTACGTTTTACCAATCTTTTCTTACCTACATGGAGAACAAATGTACACATAGGATTGTTCAGCATATTATCAATCTTATTAATTCCTATATTGCTATATTCAGCAGCTTCTTTGACTGTCAAATTAATTTTTTCCCATATTGGTACTCCTGATGTCACTACATTATTCAACAATACATCGCTCCTTTGTTACAAAATTTCATAAATATTTTCTTTTTTACCTATATTAAAATGTTTATAACATTCAATGTTCAATATTCACTTTTCAAAATTTCATCATTCAATATTAGGAAGGACACGATTTTAAGTAATCATGCCCTTACCTCGACTAATTAATAAGTTACTTTACTAATATTTATTTCTCCATAATTTCTATCTTCCGATAGTGTTTTAATACTTCTTCCAGTTCATAAATGGGGCTACTGTTTACATCAAACACTCGCTTGACATATACCACGCTACCCAACACACAAAATACTGAAAACAGATTTTCGCCATCTTTGATTATTTCTTCTTTATTCAGTTGCATCATTCTGTTTCTGCTTATTGAAATATTCTTCAAGTGCATTTACACAAGTTTCTATATGCATGAGTAGTATGTAACGGCAAGGTCTTTCATCTTCTGCCCATCTATAATCTTGATTATATACAAGTCCTGTCTGTCCTTCCGATAACGCATCTACTACTTCCTGTTCACTCACGCCTATTTTTTCTGCTACTTCATTAACACATCCATATTCTCTAACATCAATCATATTTTCTTCCTCCATGTTATTCATTTTCTTCAATAGTTCCAATCTCACAAAATCCTTTTAATAATCTTCTATCTTTGATCTTTCGATTAATGCGTTTTACAGCACCTATTACTATGCCAACACACAAATCAATTAAATTGATAGCTACAAAAGCACCAACTGATACACCAATAATCAGCAATATTGCTACTGCAATATTAAATGGACTTGTCCACATCTGATAATTAATAATTGTAAACAGTGTGCCTATGACTTTACCAATTTTCCAATATGTACCTTCTAACTTCTCTAATTTTCTGTTCAATGTTTTTCCTCCATGTTTTGTTTTATATTTCACAAATATCTTTGTATTTGCTTAGTAATTCATTATTATTACTTTCTTCAAAAAATTTTTTAGCTTTCATGTTAAGATATGGATAATTTGTAAGAATACTTGTCATGCCAACACTTCCAGTTGCAGACAGAAGTTTTTTAATTGTAGAATGTCTTAAATCTAAATGTCTTAAATTTGGAATATCTATAATTTCTCCTATTTGTTTACACCAAATGCTTAATGTTTGTATCCCTATTGGTTTATCTTTACTAAAATTAGATTTCACATGACTTCTAAATACATATCCACAATCATACATATTCTTATCTTCTCGATATTGACATTCTTTTTTTAATAAATCCGATACTTCCTCACTGAAATATAATATAGAATCGCCAATTTTTGCTGTTCGTTCATTTAAATCAACCTGATTCCATTTTAAATTTCTTACTTCTTCACTCTTTGCACCTGTAGATACAGAAAACATCATGTACAATTTAAGATGATCAGGTAATTCATTTTTTGCTTTACCTATCTGTTCGTCTGTAATATAATTTGTTGAAATTTTTTTATGTTTATCTTGTTTTGTTCTTTGATAATTTAATAGCTGGATAACATTATTAGCAGGATTACTTGTTGCTTTACCTTCTGCAATCAGAAAATCATAAAATCTTCTTATGATATATATTATTTTACAAAAATAACTAAGTGAAATATCTGAACGCTTTTTTTCATAAAAAATAAATCTATCTAAATCTTCTCTTGTAACTTCCACAAATAATTTATCGTTCATTTCCTCATATAGAAAAATGACAAAACGACCAAAATCTGCCGCCACAAACCTATATATTATTTGGGTATCAACACCTTTTTCATAAAGGTATTTTATATATTGAAGAATATTAAAGGCATTATCATAATTAATTGTCTCTAACAAATCTCTTCTTGCTATATTAGCGCCTTTATATTCAACATTGTTACTTTTATCCCATCTACTCATTGTCCACCTTCTTCTAATTCCAAATTTAATAATCTAACATATATTTTATTTGGGACTTTCCCTTTATATTTCTCCGCAAAATCAATCATCTGTCTTTTAAAAATTGCCCGTCTAATCTCATATATCTCTTCTTTATTATTAGATGATACTATTACTTCTCCAAACATCCTAATTGTATACAAATTCTTTTGTACGTTTACATTAAGCATTAGTCCTGTTTCAGCACTTCTTATAAGATTTTTTACAACCATATTAATTGCTGTTGGTATAAATACACTTGTTTCCGGAGATATAATGTTATTATTGACATTCCAAAATCTATATGAAAATTCCAATTTTTCATTGTCTATTTTATAAAAATTTTCATCATACCACTTTTTAAAATTTTCGTACTGTTTCCATTGTTTGCACAATACTCCAACACTTTTTCTGTTATTTCCTCTGTCAATCTGTATCAAGCGTTCCCATGTCCTGTATGATTTTTCAAAGGAAATATTTATTTTACTATTTTTGCGATGATGTTTATTGATGTGTCCTTTATATTCCGGGCATTCACCATATACTGTAAATCCCATAGCATCCCAATCTATTCCGTTTTTTGCAATCATTCTATACTTTCTCCTATATTCCAAATTGATCTTTATACTGACGCATAAACTCCACATCATCCTTTTTACAATAGTGATGCAATGTTGTAGAGATATTTTTATGATGTAAAATCAATGATGTAATGGC